>Ga0310345_10000060_pt1 | contig 242137 bp, 208 predicted proteins | sample HC15DNA20500_MG_FD_204667 | JGI IMG/M metagenome (GOLD analysis project Ga0310345, IMG submission 204667) | Marine microbial communities from station ALOHA, North Pacific Subtropical Gyre - HC15-DNA-20-500_MG | ecosystem: Environmental > Aquatic > Marine > Oceanic | place: Pacific Ocean... | reverse complement strand
TCAAAACACCCAAAGGAGCAGACCAGACAGTAGACTTATCCACATCCGAGCAGTCCATTTCTTCGTCAACCTAGTGGCTCAGTTTTGGACGTGACGCCTGGCTCAGTTTTGCTCGTGATTCAACAGCTTCACCGCAGCGAGCAGCGTGCCGGCAACAGCAAGTTCGAGGCGCTGGTGGAGCAGACGCTGGCCGGCATCTACATCATCCAGGGCGACCGCTTTCTCTATGTCAACCCGGAGTTCGCGCGCATCCTCGGCCATGACAGTCCGCAGCACATCGTCCAGCACGTGCGCGTGAGCGAGCTCGTGGCGGAAGTGGACCGCGAGCGCGTGCGCGCGCAGTTGCAGAGTCGCTTCGACAACCCCGGCCGCGAGGTCCGCTATGGCTTCACGGGCAAACGCCGCGATGGCTCGGAGGTGGCACTGGAAGTCCATGGCCGCGGGCTGCGAACGACGCGCGGCAACGTGGTGATCGGCCTGGCCCTGGACGTCACCGAGCAGCGCCACACCGAGACGTCGCTGCGCGACAAGCAAGCCTTGCTCGACCGCATGAGCACCCTCGCCAAGGTGGGTGGCTGGGGCGTCGACGTGGACACGGGCATGGGCACGCGCACCGATGGGGCAGCGCGCATCCTCGACCTCGACCCCCAAGACCCGGCCTCGCTGACCTTCCACCATGACCTGCGGTATTTTCAGGGTGAGCACCTGGACCGCCTCAACCATGTCCTGCGCCGGGCCATCACGTGTGGCGAGCCCTATGCGCTGGAGTTGCAACTCACCAGCGCCAAAGGCACCGTGAAGTGGATCCGCACCCAGGGCGAGCCGGTGTACCGCGAAGGCCGTGTGGTCCGCATCGAGGGCGCGATCCAGGACATCACCGAGGTGCAGCAGGCCCGTGCGGCCTTGCAGGCACACCAGGAGCACTTGGAACAGATGGTCCGTGAGCGTACGGCCGAACTCGAGGCCGCCCGCCAGGAGGCCGAACGCCTGTCCCGTATCAAAAGCGAATTCCTGGCCAACATGAGCCACGAAATCCGCACACCGCTCAATGGCGTGCTCGGCCTGGCACAGATCGGCATGCGCGAGCCAAGTGCGACGGCGCGACAGGTGTTCGAGCAGATCAACACCTCGGGCCGCTTGCTGCTGGGCATCATCAACGACATCCTGGATTTCTCGAAGATCGAGGCCGGCAAGCTGCACATCGAGCTGCAGCCCATGGCGCTGCGCGAGGTGATCGACCGCGCGGTCGCTGTCGTGCGCGAGCGAGCCGACAGCAAGAACCTGCCGATCCATGTGGCGCTGGCAGACGGGCTGCCTGCCACGTGCATGGGCGACGCCCTGCGGCTGGAGCAGATCCTGCTGAACCTGCTGTCCAACGCGGTGAAGTTCACCCACCAAGGCGAGGTCCGTGTCGAGGCAGGCTTGCGTGACGCGCGGCTGGTGCTGTCCGTGGCCGATACCGGCATGGGCATGCGGCCATCACAGCTCGAACGCCTGTTCCAGCCCTTTGAACAGGCCGACAACTCGACCACCCGTCAGTACGGCGGCACGGGCCTGGGACTGACCATCACCAAGCGCCTGGTGGAGATGCTGGGCGGCGACATCCACGTGCAAAGCACGCCCGACCAAGGCACCCGCTTCGAGGTGTGCCTGCCCTTCGTCCCCGACGGGCCTTTGTCAGCCCCTCAGGCAGCGGCCACCCCTGCCACGGCGCGCCCGAAACGGCTGGCCGGCCTGCGCATCCTCGCGGCCGAGGACAACCCGGTGAACCAGATGGTGCTCCGAGAACTGCTGAGCCATGAAGGCGCCGTGGTGACCATGAGCGACAGCGGGCTGGCCGCCGTGGCCGAGCTCCAGGCGAGCGGCAGCGCGGCCTTCGACCTCGTGCTGATGGACATCCAGATGCCCTTGATGGATGGCCACGAGGCCACCCGACTGATCAAGGCGTTTGCACCCAACTTGCCCGTGGTCGGTCAGACCGCACACGCCATGGCCGAGGAGCGCCACAAGTGCATGGCCTCGGGGATGGTGGACCTGGTCGTCAAGCCCATCGAGCTGGAAACCCTCGTGCGGACGCTGCTGCGGCACGCACCGGCCGCCACCGCCTGAGCCCTCACCCCCGCTTCTTGGGCACCCACGCCCAGACCATCTCGGCCTGGATGGGCTCCTGGCCCGAGGCGTCGGTGATGGTCACTGGCACCGTGACCTCACCCTTGTCTTGCGACAGGATCTGCTGGACTTGCTCTGGGCGCAGGCTGGCTGCAGCCACCATGTCGCCCTGCGAGCGGCGCACGTAGTCGATCTTCATCGTCTTGATGAGCGGCAGCTTGTCGTCGGGCAGGTTCATGCCCACGCAGAAGCCCGTGGCGGTTTCGGCCAGCAAGGCCATGGCAGCGGCGTGCACGCCCTGGATGTGGTTTTGCACCTTGCGCTGGTTGCGGATGCGCACCACCACGCGCTGCGGCGTGATCTCCTCGTAGCGCAGGCCGGCCGTGCCCACCAGCGGCACCACGCGGCCCAACGCGAAGCTGGTGGCCCAGGTGCGCAGGCCCTGGGGCAGGCGCTGGAAGCCGGCGACGGTGCGGGCGAGCTTGTTCGGGGTGCGGGCAGTGGACATGGTGCGGGCCAAAGGAAGGGGCGGAATTGGTCGGCCATGGAAGGCGACCGGAGCGCCCGGATGGTAACGGCAAATGACCCCCGGGCACGTCCGCGGCGATCTCAGCCCGCCATCAAGCCCGTCAGCGGCGAACTGCCCGCAAAAGCGGCCCGATGCGGCGCGATGCGGTCCAGTGCTGCCGCGTCGGTCACGCCCATCCAGCGCGCGAGTGCTTCGGCGAGGTGGTCCACCGCCATGGTGGGCAGCAAGCGCCCTTGGCCGATGTTTTGTGCGCCCGCATCGTGGTCGGTGACCTCGGGCCAGTCGCCCCAGAAGCGTCCGCCCTGCACCGCCCCGCCCATGACGACATGGTGCGCGCCCCAACCGTGGTCGGAGCCGTCGCCGTTGGAGCTGAGCGTGCGACCGAAATCGCTGGCGGTGAAGGCCGTGACCTGGTCGCGCATCTGCAGCTGTCCGAGGTCGGCATCGAGCTGCGCCAGGGCTTCATCGAGCTGGGCCAGCAGCACCGGGTGCTGGGCACGGAGGTTGTCGTGCAGGTCGAAGCCGCCCAAGGCGACGAAGAACACCTGGCGGCGCAAGCCCACACCGGTCGCTCCCAGGTCCCGGTGGGCGGCCATGATGCGCACCGCGGTGCGCAACTGGTCCGCCAGGGGGTTGCCGCTGGGCTGGGTGCGCGCGGCCGGCACGGTGACGCCGGAGAGCTTGTCCAACAGCACCGCGTTGGTCTCCATGGCGCGGCGCATGATGGCGCTGTGCTCCTTGGCCAGACGGTGCACCGAGGGCTCTTGCGTGCCCACCAGGGCCTTGAAGGCATCGACGCACGCTTGCGAGCCCAGCATGTTGGCCGGCTGCAAGGCCAGCAACTGGTCGGGGCCCAATGGGTTGACCATGAACTGCCCAGCCTGCTGCCCCGCCAGGTACACGGCATTGCCCGCCAGGTTCACGCAGCTCAGCGATTCGGTGGCTTGCGCGGCGCGGTTGAGCAGCAGCCCCTGGTCGCCAATGACACCGCCCCAGCCCACCGTGCTGCCCTCGGCCGCGTGCGACTGCCACACCGATTGCTGGTCGTTGTGCGAGAAGAGCTTGGGCGGCAGGGCCACGCTGCGCGCGCGGAACTGCGCCAGCGTGGTGGGCTGCTTGAGCGGGCCGATGTTGAGCAGCACGGCCACGCGCTGCTCGATGTTGAACAAGCGTTGCAATTGCGGCAAGGCCGGCGACAGGGCCAGCTGGCCCGTGCCCAGGCCGGTCACCGCGGGGGCAGAAGACCGAGGCCCCAAGGGCAAGAGTTGCGCACGCGGCGTGGCCAGGGCGCCGCGCAGCCGGGCGTAGAGCGCATGGCCCGCCGCATCGACCGGCACCACGGTGTTGGCGTGGTCGTTGCCGCCTTGCAGGAACACGCAGACCAAGGCCTTGTAGCCGTCGCCCGTGTCGCTGACCGCTGCAGCGGCATCGGCAGAAGCGGCCAGCGCTGCCAGGTTCATGCCCCAAGGCGCGATGGCCGCCCCCAGCGAGACAGCACCACCTCGGCGCAGGAAATCACGGCGGGAAGATCGGTTCGACATCGGTGGGCCTCCTTCAGCGCTGCACGAGGTAGTCGGGCGACACCAGCATCAGATAGAACGCCATCTGCACGCGCCGCAGTTGCTGGTCCGCGTTGGCGGCTGGGAGGCTGCCCACCGCCCGTGCGATGAGGTCCACGCTGGCCGCGGCCAGAGCCCGCCCGGTGAGCTGCAGGTTGAGGCGATCCACCAGCTTGGCCGTGTCTGTGGCCAGGGGCAGCCACTCGCTGTAGTCGACCACGAGCTGGTGTTGCGGGTCTCCAGCCATGTGATTGAGCATGAAGTTGGCATAGCCGATCACCGTGGATTCGTTGGTGATCTGGAACTCAGGCGCGACAAAGCCATCGGCGCTGACGCCGGAGTTCAAGGGCACGTAGCCCGGCCGGAAGAAATTGAAGACCGAGGGCGCGCGCAAGGGGCTCTGGCCCAGGCGGTCGCTGGCGGAGAGGTCGCCCACCGCCCACTGGTTGTCGGTCGAGCGCAGTTGCGCCAGCCTGGCCCACTGCACGAAGCGCAGCATGGGCTCGCGCAGTTTGCTGCGTCGCACAGCCGCGGTGCCAGACAGCGGGCGCCGCGCCAGGGGGTCCATCAGCACCGCCCGGATCACGGCCTTGAGGTCGCCGCCAGTGTCACGGAACGCCCGCACCACGCGCTGCACGTGCACCGGCTCGGGGTTGCTCGACACCAGGCGCTGGATGAGCTGACGGGCAAAGAAGGGCGCCACGTTGGGGTGGGCGCAGATGCCATCGAGCGCGGCTTTCAGGTCTTGCCGGCCACCCGCACCTGCGGGCAGGGTCAGGCCGAGGAAGGACTTGGCGCCGTCGTCGTGCCGGTCGGCCACCAAGGTCATGGGGCGGCGCGTGTAAGCCGGCGATGTGGCCAGGGTGTAACTGGGTGGCTCGGGGAGGTCGAAGTCCCAACCCGTGAGGGCCCGGGCCAGCTCGGTCACATCCTGCATGCCGTAGGTCTCGCCGCCAGCGACCTGCCCGCCGTCGTCCAGACGCACCAGGCCGATGGTGAACAACTGCAGCAGCTCGCGGGCGAAGTTTTCGTCGGGGCGACGCCCGGCGGCATCGGCTTTCTGGCTGCCGCGCAAGCTGAGGTAGGTGCCCATCGCCGGCGAGAGGGTGATGGCCTCGATCAGCTCTCGGAAGGTGCCGAAGCAATGTTTTTCCAGCAGATCCCAGTAAGCCAGGCACGCCATGTGGCCCCATGGGATGGGCATGTTACGCTGCGAGACCACGAAGATCTCCGACAAGGCGAGCACGATGCGCTGGCGCAGCACGTCGTCGGCCGTGATCAGGCGGAACCACAGGGCGTTGTCCAGCCCGAAGTCACCGCCGATGTGGGCGAAGTTCTGGCCACTGGCGTCCAACGCGAGCGCGCCCAGGTCCAGGGCCAGCTGGAACGCCGTGCGTCCATGGAGGGTGGCCGCGTTGTCGCTGCGCACGGGCTTGGCGAACTGCTCGTCCAGCCAGGCGTTGTAGTTGAGACCCCCGTTGACGAGCCGGGTGACCTCGGCCATGGGCGCCGACAGCGCGGCCTGGCCGAGAAACCGGGCGGCGTCTTCTTCGGGCAACAGGGCCGTGGTCCCCGCCAGCACCTGGGGGTCGTCCATGGGCTGCGGCGCAGGCGCCGCATTGCCGCCGTCACCGCCACCACCGCAGCCCGTCAGTGCGGCCACGGACACCAGCGTCGCCACGCCGGCATGCGGTGCGCTGTCGCCTGCACCCGGCGCTCCCCTTTGATGTGTCACGCTGCCCTCCCGACCTGTCTGTGGGTGCGACTGTAGCCGCCACCGCGGGTCAGGCGCGTGACACCCCCCTCACGCGAAGGTGTGCAAAGGTGAGCGAAAGTGACAGCATCCCGGCGCCCAAGGTCGCGCTCAGGCCGCCAGGGCGGACGCCTGCCGCAAGCGCAAGGCAGCCTGCACCATGTTGCCCAGCGCCGCCTCGGTCTCGGGCCAGCCGCGGGTCTTCAGGCCGCAATCGGGGTTGACCCACAGGCGCTCGGCGGGAATCACCTCGGCAGCACGCTGCAACAGGCGCACCATGGCATCGACCGAGGGCACGCGCGGCGAGTGGATGTCATAGACACCAGGCCCGATCTCGTTGGGGTAGTCGAAGGCGCCAAAGCCGTCGAGCAGCTCCATGGCCGAACGCGAGGTTTCGATGGTGATGACGTCCGCATCGAGCGCGGCGATGGCCGGCAGGATGTCGTTGAACTCCGAGTAGCACATGTGCGTGTGGATCTGGGTGTCGTCGCGTACGCTGCAGGCCGAGAGCTTGAAGGCACGCACGGCCCAATCGAGGTAAGCGCCCCACTCGCTGCGGCGCAGCGGCAGGCCTTCGCGGAACGCCGGTTCGTCGATCTGGACGATGCGGATGCCGGCTTGCTCCAGGTCGGCCACCTCGTCACGGATGGCCAGGGCCAGTTGCAAAGCGGTCGTCTCGCGCGGCTGATCGTCGCGCACGAAAGACCACTGCAGCATCGTCACCGGACCGGTCAGCATGCCCTTCATGTGGCGCGTGGTGAGCGACTGGGCGTAGCGCGTGGTCTCCACCGTCATCGGCTCGGGACGGAACACATCGCCGTACAGCACCGGCGGCTTCACGCAGCGCGAGCCATAGCTTTGCACCCAGCCGTTGTCGGTGAAGGCGTAGCCCCAGAGCTGCTCGCCGAAGTACTCGACCATGTCGTTGCGCTCGGCCTCGCCATGCACCAGCACGTCCAGGCCCAGTTGCTCCTGCTTGCGCACCACCCGTTCGATTTCTGTGCGCATGCGGTGCAGGTAGTCGGTGGCGCTGAGCTCGCCACGGCGCCAGGCGGCCCGGGCCTTGCGGATCTCGGATGTCTGTGGGAAGGAGCCGATGGTGGTCGTGGGCAAGGGCGGCAGCTGCAGTGCCTCGCGTTGCGCGGCCTGACGTTGCACGAAGGGGCTGTGGCGCTGGGCCATGTCGGCGGTGATGCGCTGCAGGCGTTTCTGCACCACCGGGTTGGTCACGCGGCCCGATGCGCGACGGGCCGCCAAGGCCTGTGCATTGACTTGCAGGGCCTCCGCCACGCTGTCCACACCTTCGCTCAAGCCTCGCGCCAACACGCGCAGCTCGTCGAGCTTTTCCGTTGCGAAAGCCAGCCAGCTGCGCACTTCGGCATCGAGCTTGACCTCGTTGGCCAGCGTCACCGGCACATGCAGGAGCGAGCACGACGGTGCGATCCACAAGCGGGCGCCCAGGCGGTCGCGCAGCGGCTGCAGCAAGGTGAGGATGCGGCCCAGATCGCTGCGCCAGATGTTGCGCCCATCGACCACCCCGACCGACAACACCGCTTGCGCCGGCAGCGCAGCCAACCAGCAGGCGAGCTGCTGCGGCGCCCGCACCAGGTCGATGTGGAAGCCTTGCACGGGCAACTGTGCCGCCAGCACAGCATGGTCAGCGGCGGTGTCGAAGTAGGTGGCCAGCAGCAGCTTCAGGCCAGGCGTGGCCAGCTCTTCGTAGGCAGGCTGGAAGGCGGCCAACCAGTCGGCGGGCAGGTCCAGGCACAGCACCGGCTCATCGACCTGCACCCACTGCACGCCACGCTGCTGGAACCCAGCCAGGATGCGGCGGTAGGCCTGAACGAGTCGGGGCAAGAGGCTGAGGCGGTCGAAGCCCTCAGCGGCGTTGCTGGACACGCCATGCACCTTGGACAACCACAGGAAGCTGATGGGCCCCAGGATGACGGGCTTGGGCGTCAAGCCCTGCGCCAGCGCCTCATCGACCTCGTCGAACCACCAGTCCACGCCGCCATCGAAGGCCGTGTCGGCGCTCAACTCGGGCACGAGGTAGTGGTAGTTGGTGTCGAACCACTTGGTCATTTCCATGGCCGGCTGGTCGGCACGCCCGCGGGCCAGCTCGAAGTACTGCGACAGCGTCAGGCGCTTGGCATCGAAGCCGAAACGCGCAGGCAAGGCGCCCAGCGTGGCGGCCAGCGTGAGCGTGGTGTCGTACCAGGCGAAATCACCCACGGCCACCTGGGCCAGGCCCGCGTCGCGCTGCAGGGCCCAATGGCGTTGGCGCAGGGTGCGGCCCGTCTCGCGCAACTGGGCTTCGGTGGACTCACCCCGCCAGAAGCTTTCGAGTGCGAACTTCAGCTCGCGGTGTGCGCCCATGCGCGGGAAGCCCAGGATGTGGGACTGAACGGATGTCTGCGTCGTCATGTCTTGCCTTGTCGTTGGTGCCGCGTGCCCGGGCCCCTCTCGAAGAAGGGCTGCAGGACGATGGCAGCAGTGTCGACAAGGCAGACACATGAATCAAGCGAGATGTTTTCACATCGACTTGAAATTCATTCATGCCGCATGATCTGACGGCGGCGGCCCGTCGCGGTCGATGCGGCCATCCACCAGCTCGATGACGCGGTCGCAGCGCCCGGCCAGGCGCGGGTCGTGCGTGACGACCAGGAAGGACGTGCCCACCTCGTCGTGGATGCTGCGCATCAGGCCAAACACCTCGTTGGACGAGGCCGTGTCCAGGTTGCCCGTGGGCTCGTCGGCCAGCACCAACGCGGGCTGCAGCATCAGCGCCCGCGCGATGGCCACGCGCTGCTGCATGCCGCCCGACAGCTGCGCCGGTTTGCGCTCCATCGCATGGGCCAGGCCCACGGCGTCGAGCAGCTCGCGCGCACGGGCGCGGGCTTGCGGCGTGACCACGCCATCGCGCACGCGGGCGGGCATGGTCACGTTTTCCTCGGCCGTGAAGGCCGGCAGCAGGTGGTGAAACTGGAAGACAAAGCCCAGGGTGTCGCGGCGCAGGCGCGTGAGGCCATCGTCATCGAGTGCCCCCACGCGCTGCCCCGCCAGCAGGTACTCGCCAGCGCTGGCCCGCTCCAACAGGCCCAGCACATTGAGCAAGGTGCTCTTGCCCGAGCCCGAGGGCCCGATGAGGGCCGCGAACTCGCCCTGTCGAATCCGCAACTGCAGACCATGCAAGACCTCGACCTCGTTGGGCTGCCCAGCGTTGTAGACCTTGCGGATGTCGCTGAGCTGCACCAGCTCTGCACCCTGGGTGCGTGGGGTGTCGGAGCGAGTGTTGGTGCGGGTGTCCTGTGCCACGGCCTGCCTCACATCCGGATGGCTTGCGCCGGGTCCATGCGCGCCGCACGCCGGGCCGGCGCCACCGCAGCCAGCAGCCCGGCGGCCAAGGCCAGCAACATCGTCTGCAAAGCGGTTTCCGGCGGCAGGGTGATGCTGAACAAAGGCAGGCCATCGGCCCCGCGCACGAAGGTGGTGAAGATCTTGATCATGCCCATGGCGAGGCCTGTGCCCAGCACCGATCCCAGCAAGCCCACGAGCCCACCCTGGATGAGGAAGACGCGCAGGATCTGTGCACGCTGCGCCCCCATCGCCCGCAAGATGCCGATTTCGCGCTGCTTTTGCACCACCGACACCACCAGCACGCTGGCGATGCCCAGCACCACGACCACCATCACCACCGAGCGGATCAAGGTGGTGCTGATGCTCTGCGCGTTCAGGGCCGTCACCAACTGGGCGTTGGTGTCCTGCCAGCTCTCGACCTTGCACGGCAACTCGCGCGCCAAGGCCGCTGCGAGGGCTTGCGCCGCCCACACATCGCCAACGCGCAGGTCGATCTGCGTGGTGCCGCCGGCCAAGTCCAGCAGGCTTTGCGCCGAACGCTGCGGCACGATGACGACGCGGCGGTTAAGGTCCTTGATGCCCAGATCCACCAGGCCCGTGATGCGCACCGAATCGCTGCGGGCATCGGTGCTGATGGCAATGCGGTCGCCCACGCGTACGCCCAGGTCTTCGGCCAATGTCTTGCCGACGATGGCTTCGCCCGGGCCGATGCGGAAGGCACCCGCCACCAGCTTCTCACGCAGGTTGACGATGCGGTCGTAGCGTTGCAGTTCCACGCCCGTGAGCGCGATGGCACGGGTCGCCTCGCCGCGCCGTGCCAGCGCTGCGCCCGCGGTCATGGGTGAGACGGCCGTGATGCCTGCGCGACGGGACATGGCCTCCGCCACCGCGGGCCAGTTGGCGATGTTGCGCAGGCGCTGTCCGCGCGCCTGGGTGTCGGTGGCTTGGCGCTCACCCGGCACCACAGGCCAGACAGGTGCCACGCGCTCATCCGGCGGTGAGATCACGATGTGCGCCTGCGCCCCCAAGGTCTTGTTCAAGGTGTTGGCTTGCAAGCCCGTGACCAGGGCGGAGATGTAAGCCACCACGGCCACCCCAGCCGCCACGCCCACGATGATGAGCAGACTCTGGAAGCGCCCCTCGCGCAAAAAGCGCAAGGCCACGCTGAATTCGAACGCCAAAGGCGGTGTCGTCGTCAACGCGAGAACCCCTGGCTGACGGCGTTGCCAAAGGTCTCACCGGCATCTGCCGCTTTGCGCGCAGTCGGTGCGGCCTCCACCGGTCGGGCACGCACACGCGCGCCGGGTGCCAGCGATGGGTCGAGCAAGACAAGGTCGTCGTCTTGCAGACCCGCGAGCACCTCGACCTCCGACAAGGTCCGCAGGCCCAGCTTGAGTTTCCGCAGCACGGCCCGCCCGCCTTCCGCCACCAGCACCGCCCCGGTGGCCGCACCATCGCGCGGATCGGGTGGCGCAACCTGTGCGCCCTGGGTTCTCAAGGCACGCAGCGGCAGCACCCGCGCGTCGCTGCGCTCGCCGGTGAGCACCTCGACCGACAGGGTCATGTCCTCGCGCAGGAAATCGGGACGCGCCTCGGGTGGACCGGACACCGCCAAAGTGACCTCCACCGAACCGCTTTGCGCGTTCACCGACGGCGCGATGCGGTCCACCTGCGCATCGAACGGCCGATCGGGGTAGGCATCGGCCAGCACACGGGCGCGCTGCCCGACGATGAGTTGGGCCAGGAAGCGCTCGTCAACCTGGGCTTGCAACTCCAGGGGCCCCTCGACCGACACGGTGAGCAGCGCCTTGCCGGCTTGCACGATCTGGCCCGGTTCCACGCTGCGCACCAGCACGCGGCCAGGGCCTGGCGCGCGCAAGGTGTGTTGCGCCAGCTTTGCACGGGCGGCATCCACCGCGGCACCTGCCGCTTCGAGCTGCGCTTGGGCCGTGGCGCGCTCGGCGCCTTGGCCACCATTGGCCTGCGTTTGCGCACGCGCCGCATCGCGCAAAGCCCGCGCCACATCCACCGCACGGCGAGCCTCGTCGAGCTTTTGCTGGCTGTAGAAGTTCTGGGCCACCAGTTCCTGAGTGCGCGCAAGTTCGCGCTCGGCGGCCTGGAGGTTGGCGTCGGCCTGCGCCAAGCTGGCCTGCGCCGTGGGCAGGGACAGCGCCGACTGGCTCTCAACCCGGGCGCGCGCCTGTTGCAAGCTGGCCTGCGCCTGAGACAGCGCTGCACGGGGCTCATCGGCCTCGAGCTCAACCAAGGCATCGCCCGCACGGACCGCGTCACCTTCACGCACACGCACCGCCGCGACACGCGCGGTCAGCGTGGCGCCGAGGTCGACGCGCGCCGGCGTTTTGACCCGCGCCGTGAACTGCACAGTGCGCACCATGGGTGCGTGCACCAACAGGACCGCATCGGTGTGTGCCGGCAGGAACGCACGCCAGGCCACAGCAGCAAGCACCGCCAGCAAAGCCCCCACGCCCCACCGGGCCGCGTGCCATGTCAACACCTTCATCGCCCCCACCATGAAACCAGTGAAAGCGTCAAGGTATCACGAAGCGACACCCGGTCGTCTCGACATGCCAACCCAAGGCCCGCGGGTCTGAGACGCATCAAGCCGACAGGTGCCTCGCCCAGAACGCCGCCATGCGCGACCCAGCCTGCGCCGCGCAATCGGCGTCATAGACCTCAGGCCGGCTGTGGTTGAAAAAGGCGTGCTGCGCCGGGTACTGGAAGACCTCGGGCGCTTGCCCGGCGCCTTGCATAGCCTGCTGCAGGGCCTGGGCCGCAGCGGGCGTGCACCAGGTGTCTGCCATGGCGAAGTGGCCCTGAAAAGGGATGCGGATGTGCGCCGGATCGGCCACTTCTTTGGGCGGGATGCCATAGAAACACACTGCCGCCGACAGGCCGGGCACGTGCACCGCCGCAGCCACTGTGAGTGCGCCGCCCATGCAAAAGCCCATCACGCCCACCTTGCGACCGCTTTGGCCCAACCAAGCCGCACAGCCGACCAAGTCCTGGTGGATGGCGTCCATGAAATCCAGACCGTTCATCAAGCGGCTGGCTTCGTCGGCATCGGTCGTCTTGCGACCGCGGTACAGGTCGGGTGACAGCACCGTGTAGCCCGTGGCGGCCAGGCGGTCAGCCACTTCGCGGATGTGGTCGTTGAGGCCCCACCATTCCTGGATGAGGACGATGGCCGGCGTCGATGCGGTGGCCTGGTATGCTTCGCTCAGGTACGCCGGGGTGGTGGCGCCGTCGGGGCGCGGCACGTTGATCATCTGGCCCATGGGATCTCCTGTGAGGGATGGCAACTGAGTGGATGCGGCGATTGTGCCGCGCCGCGGGGCGGCGACGCCACATGAATAGAATGCATGCATTCCGTGAACCCGCGATGAACCATTCATGCTGGACCTGAGGCACCTGCGCTCCCTCGTCGCCATCGCCGACACCGGCAAGCTGGCCACCGCCGCCGAGCGCGTGCACCTGAGCCAGTCCGCCCTGTCGCACCAGATCCGCGGCCTGGAGGAGCACCACGGCCTGCCCCTGTTCGAGCGCACCCCGCAAGGCCTGCGCTTCCTGCCAGCGGGTGAGCGCCTGCTGGCCTTGGCCCGCACCGTGCTGGCCGAGGTGCAAGCCGCCGAGCGCGATTTGCAGCAGCTCAACGGCCAAGCCACGGGCGAGCTGCGCATCGCGCTGGAATGCCACACCTGCTTCGACTGGCTGATGCCCGTGATGCACCGCTTCCGCCAGCGCTGGCCCGGCGTCGAGGTGGACCTGGTGGCCGGCTTCCACGCCGACCCCATCGCCTTGCTCAAGGAAGGCCGCGCCGACCTCGTCATCGGCACGCCGCCCAAGGCACAACGCCCCTGGCACGTGCTGCCGCTGTTCCGCTTCGAGATCCTGGCCGTGCTGGCCAACGACCACCCGCTGCGCCACAAGCGCCACCTCACCGCCCGAGACTTCGCCGGCGAAACCCTGATCACCTACCCGGTGCCAGAGGCGCGCATCGACCTCATCCGCGAGGTGCTGCAGCCTGCGGGCGTGCAGGTGCAACGCCGCACGGCCGAACTCACGGTGGCCATCGTGCAACTCGCGGCCAGCCGCCGCGGTGTGGCCGCACTGCCCAGCTGGGGCCTGCAAAGCTACCTCTCGCACGACTACGTGCAAGGCCTGCGCATCGGCCCCAAAGGGCTGTGGAGCGCGCTGCACGCCATCTGCCCCAAAGCCCAGGCCGCGCGCCCCTACATGCAGGACATGGCCGAGATCATGCGCAGCGAATGCGCCCAGCTGCCTGGCATCGAATGGCTGGCCTGAGCCGGCACCGAACCACCCCGCTTTGCCGCCCATCGACCCGGCGCCACCCACCATGAACCTCCAGATCCAGGAACTCGCCACCGGCCCCGCGCCGACCGCCAGCCTCATCGTCCTGCATGGCCTGGGCGCCGATGGCAGCGACTTCGTGCCCGTGTGCCGCGCCATGGGCCTGGGCAAAGTGCCTGGCCTGGGCGAGGACGGTGGCGTGCGTTTCGTGTTGCCCAGCGCCCCGGTGATGCCGGTGAGCCTGAATGGCGGCCACGAGATGCCCGCCTGGTACGACATCCTCCCCGTGCCGCACAGCGCATCCCCCGGCGCGCCACGCCGTGAAGACGAGGCCACGCTGCGCCGCGCGCAAGGCTGGATCGACGGCCTGATCCAGCGCGAGCTCGACCGCGGCATCGCCAGCGAACGCATCGTGCTGATGGGCTTCTCGCAAGGCTGTGCCATGACGCTGATGACCGGCCTGCGCAGCCCGCACCGCCTGGGCGGCCTGGTCGCCCTCTCAGGCTACCTGCCCCTGCTCGACACCACCGCCGCCGAACGCCATGCGGCCAACCTGCACACGCCGATCTTCATGGCGCATGGCGACCACGACGACGTGGTCGTGCCCTCACGCGGCGCCGCGGCACGCGACCACCTGCGCAGCCTGGGCCACACCGTGGACTGGCACACCTACCCCATGGACCACAGCTTGTGCATGGAGGAGGTGGAGGACATCCGGGGGTGGTTGGTGGGGCGGTGGGGGGGCTGCGCATCGTCGACATGATCGCAGCCAGGGAGCTGAGCGCTGTGGTTTGGTGCACGCTGCGGCGCCCGCCAGTGACTTCTGGCTTAAGCCGCGTTGATCAGCCTGGGCAGCCACGCTGTGCTGGTCTAGTCGACTCTTGTACCACCGCCCGGGCAAGATCGATGTTCCCAGTCGAGATCCGTCAAGCCAATGCTGTGGCGCCAAGACCGGAGACGGGCTCATTGCTCGCGAACTTGAGTTCCTTGTCACCACCGATGTAACAGCAGCGCGGGTCGGACGGCAGGGTTTCATCCTTCGCAAAACCAGCCAGCGAGTCGTGCACGAAGTTATCGAAAAACTCGATGACCAAGGCGTCGCTCAGGCCCTTGCCATGAATGAACTCGTCGTCGTACGCCTTGAGCATGCGCTGATAGTGCGGCCGGAGCGCCTTGGCACCACCAGCTTGACGAGCCTTGATGTAGTCAACATCTTTCAAGAGGTTTCGGTCGTAGGCATCGAGGTTGCCGATCAATTCACCGCTGTAATCGGGCAAGGCGCGCAACTTGGCGCGCTCACGAAGGTAGGGGTCGTTGGCCGCATCGAAGCGCGCCTTGGCGGCCTGGTAGGCGCGCTCTTCACTGTCGTGCGGGAAACCTGGTGCCGCTTGGCAGGCGGTCAGCCATTCCCTCTTCCTGTCGTTCATGTCCTTCTCGGCTCGAAGGCGTGCAGGGTCGCGCTCCAAAGCGGCCACCCGGGCCTTCAACCCTTGCTGACCGGCAGCCGGGTCACCCTCGCCTTCCTTACGGAAGGTCTCGCTCTGCTTTCTGATGTCGGCGTATTCCTGCTCACGCAGGCGCAGCCGGATTTTGCGAAAGCGCCAGCGGTAGTAGAGCTCGCTGTGGGCGAGCAGGGCGTCGCCAAGGCGGCCTTGAGTGAAGCCTCCGGCTGATATGACCTTGTTGAACCGCTCGGACAAGGCACCGTCGAACTCGAAGTCAGCTGCAATCGATGGGTCCTTCAACGCCTTGAGCGGCACACCATGTGCAACAGCTTCCTCGTACATTTTTCGCAGAGGGATCTTGCTCAGCAAGAGGACTTTGAGCACGCTTTTGCCGCCCTCACCGGGCCGGTATCCCCCGCCCACATTCGAGTGTGCGCCCGGGTAAACAATCTCCTGCGCGCCCTCTGGCAAATTGGCCCCGTCCCACACGGTATCGAGAGGGAACGAGTTTCTGAACTCGGTCATGGCCATGAGGTGCACCGTGCGCTTGACCAGCGCTGGAATGCGCAAGTTGCTGGCCCAAGACCAGTGGCCGTCAAACACGCCAGGGGTGGGGTCTGCGCCAGGCTTGTCACCAAAGGCCAGGGTGTTGAGCCAGGTGCGGCGGCGCGCCATGGCGGCGTCCAGCGCCACCCATTTTTTGGCCGTAGCGAGAGAGCCCAGACCGGTGCTGGCAGGCAGGCCCACCGATGCCACCGTGTCAAACAAGCCCAGGAAGCTGATTTCACACGGTCGGTTGATGCTCCTCAGCATGGCTGTTGCGCTGCCTGATCCGTCACTGCAACGGCTGGCAACGCGCCGCGCAAATGCGCGCGCGAGCGTGGCACCGCGCGAGAAGCCAAACACAGACAGTTTGACCGCTTCGATCTTATCGACAGGGTGTTTGGCAAGGGTCGCATCCAACCACCTCATGGCTTGATCGAGTCGTGCATCACCGTACTTCCCAAATGCCATGCCATCGTCATCTCCGATATCACCAATCTCCTTGAAGTAGGTGCCGAGGCCGGGGATGTAATACCGATAGATCCCAGACTCCGGCGTATCGGGCTCGTGAGCTTTGTACAACCTCGCCACATTGCTGTGCTTGTCGGCCCCTTCATCGGCATTCAGGTTGTTGCCCGTTCCATCGAAGAAAAAGGCAACGCGCACGGTGACCTTGCAGGTGTGTGCCGGCTGTTGACCTGCGCAGCGCGCAACCAGGGCTTGTGACCGCTGAGCCAAGTCCGGCTCACACATGGGTGCGGCGGGTGATGGGCACACCGGGCTCAACAAGGTGCGCGATGCCGCCGCGCTGCTGCTCAGGGCCCCAAGGGGTTGCCGCAATGCGGGGCCCACCGAGTAGGTTTCAACGGCCTTGCTGGAGTTGCTCATGGCTGCACGGGGGGAAATTGTTGGGGGCACCGGGACGCTGTTCATCGGCCGTGATGGGCAGCTTCAGGCGAGGTGGCGAGTGACCTGCCGTGACTGCCGCCTCCACGTGGCCATCGGGGTAGAAGTGCACCTCCAGCGCCATGGCGGGCAGCGTCACATCACGCAATGGCACAACGGCCTCCTTCCACAAGGTCTTGCGTTCATCCACAAATCGTGGCCCGAACGAGTAGGGGCTTGCTTTGTGCTCCATGCAGTAGCCCGCCGCCCAGCGAACGTTCAGCAAGACAGGGCGTGGCGCCTGCGGGTTGAAGCTGTAGCAACACACCGAGCCGCCACCGCCCGTTGTCGGGCTGCTCACAAACACGTTGCCGCCGCCCGCGCCGTTGACAGTGAAGCTGTCAATGAACAGGTTGGTGTAGTTGTAGCCTTGAATCACCAGCCCTTGATTGGCGCTCGCCGCATTGCTTGCATCTGTCGCCGCGCCAGAGCCAGAGGCCCTGCACCCGGTCGTGCCCAGGCATACCAACAGGAAAATGTTCAAAAACAGTCGTTTCATTGTCTGATGGCTTGCTCAATGGCTTGCTGCAGCGTCAGCCGGTGGTGCTTGACTTGGTTCATCAATGGTCCCCAGGGCCCATGTGCCTCGAACCCGGCTCCCAGCTCCAGTGTCAACACTCCGAACATGACACGGTCTGCGAGCGAGGTCAGCCCGAAATGATCGGCCCGCCGCAGCGCACCTCGGGTGAAGTCAGCGCGTTCTGTGACGGGTATCGCCAGAAAGGCCTCCGGCGATTCACGCACCAGCTCGGGCATGACGGTGTCAACCTCGGCAGCCGCCAACAGTTGATCAGCTTGCGCTTGCGTCAAGTTCAGGGGCGATTCGAAGTTGACTGACACGCTTGCAGGCGTTAGCTCAACCAAGCGCAGGGTACGCGTGCGGTCAACATAGGCCCACTGACCGCTCAAGGCCCAAAAACCTGCGGCCTGTTCTGCGCTCAACACGGCACGCAGCTCAGGCAGCACGCGAGGATCGTAGAACCTGAACAGCACAGGGTGGTTGTCTGGCAGCTCGGCCTTGGTGCGCTCGGTCAGGGCGCGTGCCAAAGTGCTGACTGGCATGTCACTGTGAAGCCAAGTGGCACAAGCGCTGCTGTCAGCCCACGCCATCGTGGCAGCCCAGTCTCGTTGACCTCGCAGGTCGCGGCTGACCGGCATCAGCCATGCGCTGGCTTCCTGCGCCTCTGGACGCTCATCGCCCAAGATGTTGTGCGACTCACGCGCCTTGATGACTGACATCACCCGATGCCTGTCTGAGTGCACATTGGCCATGTCGATCAGCGCGTAGCTTTGGTGCCCTGCGGGTACAGCCTCAAACCAGGCTTGGGCTGTCAGTTTCCAGTCAGAGCTCGCAGACATGCTCATCACCCCCGCTTGGCGAATGGTGAGCCCAACTTGGCCGCATTCAACAGGCAGTTGATGCACACCATGTGTGGCATCTCGGGCATTTGCCAGCTCACGGTTCCGCCCCCCACCATCGACTTCCTCCCCGCCCTCACCGTGATCTTCCCCGGGCACTGCACCGTGAGTTGCCCACCTTCCAGCGTGATGCCCGCGCCGCCGCTGGTGGCCAGCACCACGCGCTTGGCCGCGGCGATGTTGACCATGCCCTGGGCCGTTTTGAGCTCCAGCACTTGCTGGGCCGCGACTTGCGCCGGGCCACTCTGGGCTTGGAGCTCGATGGGGCCTTGTGCGGCGATCAGGGTCAGGCCCTTGCCCGCTGCGGCCTGGCCCGAGGCGTCTGCCCCGCCCGGCTGCATGGCACCCGCCAACACGCCGATGGCCTGGCCCGTGTGGATGCGCGCCTGGCCGCCCACGGCCCAGTGGCTGTCCTGGCCGCTGGCCAGCGTGGTCACGCCCTGGCTGCTGAGGTGCACGTCTTGCCCCGCGCTCAGGCCCACACCAGCACGGCCCACCAGGGCGATGTGCGGGTCGGCCAGGTGGGGCACGGTGGTGCTGCCCGATGACGCCGGCGAGTTGCCGGCCGTGTTGCGCGCTTGCGCGTCTTGCACCGCCTCGTTCAGGCTGCCAGCGCTGACGCTGCCGCGCAGGCTTTGCGACAAGGCACTGCTGGCTTGCACCCCGCTGGCCAGGCCCACGGTCTGGTGGGTGCCGGCGGCGCGGTGGAAGGCCTCGGTGAGCTGCAGCATTTGCCGCGCCAGGGCGATGCCGGCGGCGTTGTCGCCCGCGGGCTCGGCCGTCGGTGAGAGGTGGCCCGCCGGGCTGAGGCCATAGGTGCTCAGCAACACGCCGCGGGCCGCGCGCAGGCCGCCCCAGGCGTCGGTGCGCAACTCCAGGCCTTGGCCGCGCAGGCTGCCACGGTGGTTGTCGGCCTGATGCAGCAGGTGGCCCATTTCCAGCCAGGTTTGGGCCTGGGTGGTGTGCAGGCGGGCGCGCAATTGCTGCGGGGTGTCGTCCAGCACCAACTGGTTGTGACCGCTGCCGCCGAACTCCTTGCTTTTGATGCCGCTGAGGGCCGCGGCGTTGCCTTGCCCCGCGTTGCCGTCGGTGGCTGCACCTGGCGCGGCGCCGTGCCAGGCCGGGCTGTGGCCGCCGGGGCCCTCGCCGATGAGGTTCATCTGGCTGGCGGGGGTGTGGTCGCTGGATTGGGCCAGGGCCGAGGGCGCACCCGACGGATCGGCCGCATCCGGGCCACCAGCCCCAGCAGGTGCCAGCCCCGCGGGCGTGGGCGCGATGCCGGACTCCCCCTGGCCGTTGTAGAGGCTGGCGATGACGACCGGGCGGTCGATGTCATGGCCCAGGAAGCCCACCAGCACTTCCTGCCCGATACGGGGGATGAACTGGTGCCCCATGGCCGGGCCTGCCAGGCGTTGCTGCACGCGTAACCAGCAGCTATCGGCCGCCTCGGCGCCGGCCGGCGGGGTGTCGGCTTGCCAGTGGAAGCGCACGCGCACGCGGCCCATGGCGTCGGTGTACAACTCATCACCCCCCCGAGGGTGGATGCTGCCGTCCGGGCCCACGACGATGGCCGTCTGCGGACCGAGTGCCGTGGGCCGCGGGCGCAGGCGCAGGCCCGTGTCGTCTTGCAGGACGGGACGCCAGGGGATGTTGCGAGGCACGGCTTCGAAGCTGCAGGCGTAGCCTGTGCGGCTGGCCAGGGCGGTGAGGTCGTGGGGGTCTGATCGCTCCTGGGAGATGTCGGAGGCGTCGGAAGGGTCGGAGGCATCGGAGGCGCCTGGACCGCCGGCATCGCTCGCGGAGGCCAAGGGCAGGGCATGCCCGGGCGCATCTTGGCGGGCCCCTTTGGGCAGGGTGTTTTCGCCAACGGCATGCACGCGGGTGACGAACAGCTCCGGGATGTCGCTCAGCAGGCTGCCCGGCACCACGGCCGCCCAGGTGCCAGCGCGCAGGGTGCGCACGTTGCCGCGGCCGGTCCAGCGTTGGGTGCGCGCTTCCTGGGCTTGTTGCAGCAAGGTGGCGGCAAAACGGGCCTCTTCGGCCGTGCCGAAGAGGTAGCCGCTGGTCGGGTCGTACTGCGCGAGCCAGGCGCCGAGCTGCGCCGTGGGGTCGTCAGGGCCGGTGGTGGAGGCATCGGCGGGCTGCGACACCACTTCGGCGGCGATCGCGGCGTGCGCCTTGTGGTCCCAGCCCAGCACGGTGTGGGCGGTGGGGCCCAGACGGCGCTCGTGGCCGAGGGCCTGGATGCTGTCCTGCGATTCCTGGCTGTCTTGGCCGGGGCTGGCGTGGAAGCGGATGCCCCGTGCCCGACCCCGGCCTGCCGCGCTGGTCGGATCTTGCGGTTGGGCCAGGCTGTGCACGAAGAAGACGAGGCCATGGCCGGCGGGTGCATCGGGCAGCTCCTCGGTGCGCCAGGACACGCCCTCCTCCGCGAGCAGGCGCTGGAGGAAGTCGAGGTCGCTTTCGCGGTGCTGCACGCAGTAGGCGCGCTGGCCGGTGTTGCGGGCAAACAGGCCCTGGGCGACGTGCTCGGGCACGCCCTCGTCCCAGCGCCAGACGGCCAGCTCGGGGTGGCGTCCGAGGACGTCGTCAACGATCTCGATGAGGCTGCGGTCCTGCCAGACGCGGCTGTTCAGGGTGTGGCCCAGCAGCGTGATCCAGGGCTGGACGGTCAGCGCCTTGCGCGCAAAACCACCGTCGGCGTGCAGTGCGCGTGCCTCGGTGACGATGCCGCTGCGCAAGACGTGGCTGCCATCGGCCAGCTGGGTGCGCAGGGTGAGCGCCTGGCCGCACAGCTGCTTGAGCGGCACGTGGGCGTCCAGCATGAGCACCTGCAGCGTCAGGCGGAAAGGCTCGGAGACCGCCTCGTGCAGCTCGAAACGCTCCAGCAGCAGGTCGGCAGCGCGCACGGCGGCGGCACCGGCGTCGGCATGGTCTGCGCCGGGGGGCGTGGCCAGCGTGTGCAGGCGGCTGGCTTGCATCCACGCGGACAACAGGCCCTCCGCCATGGCGCCGATCTCGTCGATCTGGCTTGGCAATTCCATCGGTCCCTGAACTCTGTTTTGGTGTGCACCAAGTTTAGGAGCACGCCATGCGGGGGCGCCTCCCCCTTTTGGGGCCCATGTGCAACGAAGTGCAACGCCGTTCAGCCTTGGCGGGCGCGCGCCAGCACGAAGTCCACGAAGGTGGCGGCTGCGCGCGTGGGGTGGCGGTTGGGCATGTAGAGCATCACCATGCGGGTGCCGAAGATGCTGAGCTTCCAGTCGTCCAGGGCGGTGCGGACCTCGCCGCTGTCGATCAGGTCCTGCACGACGTAATCGGGCACGAGGCCGACGCCGAGGCCGGCCTGGATGGCCTGGCGCAGGAACAGGAAATTCTCCGATGTGAGCGTGGGCGACAGCGGCACCTCGTGGCGTTCGCCATGCAGGTAGGCGGCCAGGCGCAGCTCGCGCCCCACCACCGCGGAGGTGATGAGCGGTGCGGTACAGAGGTCGTCCAGCCGGGACGGCATGCCATGGGCCTCGGCATGGGCGCGCGAGGCACAGGCCACGTAGCGCACGGCACCCATGTCGCGGGCAACGAGTTGGTCCGGCGGGTCGGACATGACGCGCACGGCAATGTCGACCTCGTCGCGCATGAGGTCGATGGCGCGGTTCTCAAAAGCCACGTCCAGCACGATGCCGGGATGGGCGCGTTTGAAGTCGATCAGCCACGGCGCCATCACGAGTTGGCCATAGCCGCTGGGCACGCTCAGGCGCACGCGGCCTTGCAGGGTTTGCCCGAGGGCTGAGACGGTGTCGCGCGCGGCGGCGAGCTCGTCCCGGATTTTGCGACCGTGCTCGTACAGCTGCAGGCCGACCTCGGTGGGCGCGATGCGGCGGGTGCTGCGGCGCACCAGTTGCTGCCCCAGCTGGCGCTCGAACTGCGTGAGGTGGTAGCTGACGTTGGCGCGGCTTGTTTTCAGCCGGCGTGCGGCTTCGCTGAGGGAGCCGGCGTCGAGGATGTCAACGAGCAGGGTCAGTGCGTGGAGGTCCATGGGGGCAGACATCGCCTGATTGTCAAGTTTTCTTTGACAGCCTGTCAATGATGGGAAGGATTGTCAAAAACCGCTCGCCCTCGAACAATCGGTCCACAACGCAGCAGCGCCTCGGTAAGAGGCACCCGCCATGAGCCAAGCCCCAGACAAAACGCCGCCAGACAACGCCCCCACAGACGAGGCCCTGGCCCACCTCCAGCGGGCAGAGCAAGCCGCCGCGGACACGCCCGAGGCGCGCCGGGGCCAACCCCGCACCATCGCTTCGGCTGGCGTGGTGGGCGGTGGCACCATGGGGGCGGGCATCGCCGTTTCGCTGCTGGATGCCGGCCTGCCCGTGGTGATGGTCGAGCGCGACGAGGCCGCCGTGGCACTGGGCCGCAGCCGCGTCGAGAAGGTCTACGACGGCCACGTCGCCAAGGGCCGCCTGACGCCCGAGGGCAAGGCCGCGGTGATGGCGCGCTTGCAGGGCGCCACCGACTACGCTGCGTTCCAGGACGTGGACCTCGTCATCGAGGCGGTGTTCGAAGACATGGCCGTCAAGCACGCGGTGTTCGCGGCGCTGGACCGCCATTGCAAGCCTGGCGCCGTGCTGGCCACCAACACGTCCTACCTGGACATCGACGCCATCGCGCAGGCCATCTCCCGACCGCAGGATGTCATCGGCCTGCACTTCTTCTCGCCAGCCCACATCATGAAGCTGCTGGAGATCGTGGTGCCCGCGAAGGTCAGCGCCGACGTGGTGGCCACGGCCTTCGCGCTGGCCGCCAAGCTCAAGAAGGTGCCGGTGCGCGCCGGGGTGTGCGACGGCTTCATCGGCAACCGCATCCTGGCCGTCTACCGCACCGCGGCCGATCATCTGATGGAAGACGGCGCATCGCCTTACGAGATCGACGCCATGGTGCGCGCCTTCGGCTTCCCGATGGGACCGTACGAAATGAGCGACCTGGCTGGCGGCGACATCGGCTGGGCGACGCGCAAACGCCGTGCGGCCACGCGCGATCCGAAAGCGCGGTATGTGCGCATCGCCGACCGGCTCTGCGAGCGCGGCTGGTTCGGCCAGAAGACGGGTCGCGGCTGGTACCTGTACGAAGCCGGCTCGCGCAGCGGCAAGCCGGACCCCGAGGTCGAGGCCATCGTGGCCGAAGAGCGCGCCAAGGCGGGCATCACGCCGCGCCGCTTCACCACGGACGAGATGCAGCGCCGCTACGTGGCCGCCATGGTCAACGAGGGCGCCAAGGTCGTCGAAGAGGGCATCGCCTTGCGCCCGCTGGACGTCGATGTGACCCTGGTGCATGGCTACGGCTTCCCGCGCTGGCGCGGTGGCCCCATGAAGCACGCCGACATGGTGGGCCTGGGCCAGATCCTGGCCGACATCCAGGCCTTCGCCCAAGAAGACCCGCAGTTCTGGCAGCCCTCGCCGCTGCTGGTGAAGCTGGTGACCGAAGGCCGCAACTTCGAGAGCCTGAACAAGGCCTGACTGAGCCCCACGAGACAAACGCACGACGCACCACGCACAAGAGAAGGAGACCCCATGGCCCCACACCTGCCACACGCACGCGAAGCCGTCATCGTCTCGACCGCGCGCACGCCCCTGACCAAATCGCACCGCGGTGAGCTCAACATCACGCCTGGCGCCACGCTGGCCTCCTTCGCGGTGAAGGCGGCCGTGCAGCGCGCCGGCATCGACCCTGCCCTCATCGAAGACTGCATCCTCGGCTGCGGCTACCCCGAAGGCACGACGGGCCGCAACATCGGCCGCCAGGCGGTGATCCGCTCCGAGCTGCCGCTGAGCATCGCGGGCACCACGGTCAACCGCTTCTGCGCCTCGGGCCTGCAAGCCATCGCCATGGCGGCCAGCCGCATCGTGGTCGATGGCGCACCGGCGATGATCGCAGGCGGCGTCGAGAGCATCTCGGGCATCCGCACGCGGGAAGACGGTGACACGGGCATCGACCCCTGGATCGCCGAGCACAAGCCCGCGCTGTACATGGCCATGATCGAGACAGCCGACATCGTGGCGCAGCGCTATGGCATCACGCGGGAAGCGCAGGACCGCTTCTCGGTCGAGAGCCAGCGCAAGACGGCCGAAGCGCAAGCCGCCGGCCGCTACCAGGACGAGATCGTGCCCATCACGACCACGATGGCCGTGGTCAACAAGGACACCAAAGAGGTGACGCGCCACGAGACCACGGTCGGCCACGACACCTGCAACCGCCCCGGCACATCGTACGAATCGCTGGCCAAGCTGCCACCGGTGCGCGGCGAGGGCCAGTTCATCACGGCGGGCAATGCCTCGCAGTTGAGCGATGGCGCCTCGGCCTGCGTGCTGATGGAACGCCGCGAGGCCGAGCGCCTGGGCCTGCAGCCGCTGGGCGCCTTCCGCGGCATGGCCGTGGCCGGCTGTGAGCCCGATGAGATGGGCATCGGCCCGGTGTTCGCGGTGCCGAAGCTGCTGGCGCGCCACGGGCTGAAGGTCGACGACATCGACCTGTGGGAGCTCAACGAGGCCTTTGCCTCGCAGTCAATCTACTGCCAGCAGCAACTGGGCATCCCCGACGAGCGGCTGAACGTCAACGGCGGCGCCATCTCCATCGGTCACCCCTTTGGCATGACGGGTGCGCGCCTGGTCGGCACCGTGCTGCTGGAAGGCCGCCGCCGCAAGGCACAGAACCCGCACGTGAGGTGGGCCGTGGTGACCATGTGCATTGCCGGCGGCATGGGCGCGGCCGGCCTGTTTGAAATCTTCTGAGCCCCCCCTTGTCAAGGACATCGCCATGGACCTGAGTTTCACCCCCGAAGAACTGGCTTTCCGCGACGAGGTGCAAGCCTTCCTGCGCGAGAAAGTTCCCACCCGCCTGACCGACAAAGTGCGTGCCGGCGAGCACCTGAGCAAGGCCGACCACGAGCAGTGGCACGCCATCCTGAACGCGCAAGGCTGGCTGGCCAACCACTGGCCCAAGCAGTGGGGCGGCACGGGCTGGAGCGCCGTGCAGAAGTTCATCTTCGAACACGAATGCGCGCTGGCCTATTGCCCGCGCACCGTGCCCTTCGGCGTGAACATGCTGGGGCCCGTGCTCATCAAGTACGGCAGCGAGGCGCAGAAGGCGCGCTGGCTGCCGCGCATCCTCGATGGCAGCGACTGGTGGTGCCAGGGCTACTCCGAGCCTGGCGCGGGCTCGGACCTGGCCGCCGTGAAAACCACGGCCGTCAAAGACGCCAGCGGCCAGTTCTACGTGGTCAATGGCCAGAAGACCTGGACCACGCTGGGCCACCACGCCAACATGATCTTCTGCCTGGTGCGCACAGACCGCGACGCCAAAAAGCAAGAAGGCATCAGCTTCTTGCTGATCGACATGGCCACGCCCGGTGTGGAGATCCGCCCCATCATCACGCTGGACGGCGAGCACGAGGTCAACGAGGTGTTCTTCACCGACGTGAGGGTGCCGGTGGAGAACCTGGTGGGCGAGGAGCACAAGGGCTGGACCTGCGCCAAGTACCTGCTGACCTACGAGCGCACCAACATCGCGGGTGTGGGCTTCTCGGTGGCGGCCATGGCCCGCCTCAAAGACGTGGCCCAGCGCGTGATGAAACAGGGCAAGCCGCTGGCGCAAGACCCGCTGTTCGCCGCGCGCATGGCCCAGGTCGAGATCGAGCTGGAGAACATGAAGACCACCAACCTGCGCGTGATCGCCGCCGTGGCCGGGGGTGGTGCGCCCGGCGCGGAAAGCTCCATGCTCAAGATCAAGGGCACGGAGATCCGCCAGGAGCTCAACGCCCTGTTGCGCCGCGCCATGGGCCCGCACGCCCGCGCCGTGGTGGACACCGGCGTGGAGCTGCCGCTGGGCGCCGAGGCCGAGGCCCGCCACGCCACCGCGCAGTACTTCAACAACCGCAAGCTGTCGATCTTCGGCGGCTCCAACGAAATCCAGAAGAACATCATCTCCAAGATGATCCTGGGGCTGTGAGGACCGAGCCATGAACTTCACCCACACCGAAGACCGCCGCATGCTGGCCGACACCCTGGGCCGCTACGTGGCCGAGCAAGTCGGCTTCGAGGCCCGCATGGCCACGGCCGCCTCGCCCGAGGGCTTCAGCCGTGCGCGCTGGGCGGCGTTCGCCGAACTCGGGGCCGTGGGCGCCCTGTTCACCGAAGCCGATGGCGGCTATGGCGGCACCGGCTTCGACATCGCCGTGGTGTTCGAGGCCCTGGGCGCCGGCCTGGTGCTGGAGCCCTTCCTGCCCGCGCTGATGGCCGGCATTGCCCTGGCCCACGCCGGCACGGCCGAGCAAAAGACGCTGCTGGCGCCCTTGCTGGCCGGCGCCAACGTGGCCACCCTGGCCCACGAAGAGCCCGGCAGCTTCCACGACCTGCAGCACGTGGCCACGCGTGCCGAACGCCATGGCGACGGCTGGGTGCTGCAGGGTCACAAAACGTCTGTGCTGTTGGGCGACCAGGCCGACTGGCTGCTGGTGTCGGCCCGCACCTCAGGCCACACGAGCGAGACCGAAGGCATCTCGCTGTTCGTGGTGTCGGCCGATGCCCCAGGCCTCGTGCGCCGCGGCCTGCCCGCCCACGACGGGGGCCGCGTGGCCGACGTGATGTTCAACCAGCTGCGTTTGCCCGCCTCGGCCCTGCTGGGTGGCGAAGCGCATGCTGGCCAGGGCCTGGCGACGCTGGAACACGCCGTGGGCCGCGGCCTGCTGGCGCTGTGCGCCGAAAGCCTGGGCGCCATGGAAGTGGCCAAGCGCATGACCATCGAGTACCTGCAGACGCGCAAGCAGTTCGGCGTGCCCATCGGCAGCTTCCAGGCCCTGCAGCACCGCATGGCCAGCGTGCTGCTGGAGATCGAACAGGCGCGCTCGGCCGTGATCAATGCCGCCGCGGCGCTGGACGCCGACCGCCTCACGCGCGAGCGGGCCCTGTCGGCGGCCAAGGTCAGCATCGGGCGCATCGGCATCCTGGTGGCGCAGGAGGCCATCCAGCTGCACGGCGGCATCGGCATGACCTGGGAGCTGCCGCTGTCGCACTACGCCAAGCGCCTGGTCATGGTCGACCACCAATTGGGCGACGAAGACCACCATCTGCAGCGCTTCATCGCCCTGGGCGAGGCGCAAGCCAAGGCTCAGGCGTAAGCTGCCTCCACCATGAGCGAACGCCACCTGACGCACTGGCCGCCCGGGGTGCCTCGGCACCTCGACGTGCCCGCCACGCACCTCTTCCACAACGTCCTGGCCTCGGCCGCGCGCCACCCCGACAAGCCGCTGTTCATCTTCTACGGCGGCGTGCTCACACACGGCCAGTTCAAGGCCGATTGCGAGCACCTGGCCGGCCACCTGCAGCAGGTCTGCGGCGTGAAGCGCGGTGACCGCGTGCTGCTCTACATGCAGAACAGCCCGCAGTTCGCCATCGCTTACCACGCCATCCTGCGGGCCGATGCGGTGGTGGTGCCCATCAACCCCATGAACCTGGGCGAGGAACTGCGGCACTGCGTCGAAGATACCGATGCCCACGTGGTCTGCGCGGCGCAGGACCTCATGCACCAGGTGCTGCCGCTGCTGCGCGAAGGCCGCGCCTCTCGCACGGGATCGGCTCACGCGGGATCAGGCCTGAAGCATGCCGTGGTCGCGACCTACAGCGAGCACCTGCCCGAACACACCGACCTGCGCGTGCCCGACTTCGTGCGCGCACCCGCACAGGCCTTCGACGAGCCTGGCGTGGTGCCCTGGCGCGAGGCCCTGGGCGCTGGGCGCCAGCCCGGCCCCATGTTGGCCGGCGCCGACGACTTGGCCGTGCTGCCTTACACCTCGGGCACCACCAGCCACCCCAAGGGCTGCATGCACACGCACCGCAGCGTGATGGTCAACACCGTGGCCCGCCCGGTGTGGATGGACAGCCAGCCCGATTCGGTGCAACTCGCCGTGCTGCCCTTCTTCCACGTCACGGGCATGCAGAACGCCATGAACGGCACCATCTACCTGGGCGCCACGGCGGTGATCCTGTCGCGCTGGGACCGCGACGTGGCGCTCGAATGCATCCAGCGCCACAGAGTGACGGGCGCGCAACTGATCTCCACCATGGTGGTGGACATGCTCGCCCACCCTGACATCGAACGTTTCGACCTCAGCAGCATCCTGAGCATCGGCGGGGGTGGCGCGGCCATGCCCGAGGCCGTCTCGGCCAAGCTCAAGGCGCTCACGGGGCAGGATTACATCGAGGGCTACGGCATGTCCGAGACCATGGCCGCCACCCACATCAACCCGCGCCAACGCCCCAAGCGGCAGTGCCTTGGCATCCCCATCTTCGATGTGGATTCGCGCGTGGTGGACCCCATCACCTTCACGGAGCTGCCGCCCAACGAGGTCGGTGAAATCGTCGTGCACGGCCCGCAGGTGATGCGCGGCTACTGGCGCAACCCGCAGGCCGATGCCGAGACCTTCATCACGCTCGATGGCAAGCGCTTTTTGCGTACAGGCGATCTGGCCCGCGTGGACGAGGACGGCTACTTCTTCATGGTCGATCGTCTCAAGCGCATGATCAATGCCTCGGGCTTCAAGGTCTGGCCGGCCGAGGTGGAGGCCATGATGTACGCCCACCCGGCCATTCAGGAGGTCTGCGTGATCGGCGTGGACGACCCGCGCCGCGGCGAAACCGTCAAGGCCATGGTGGTGCTGCGCGCCACGCACCGGGGCCAGGTCAGCGAGGCCGACATCGTCGATTGGGCCCACACGCAAATGGCCGCCTACAAAAGCCCGCGCATCGTCGAATTCACCGAGGCCCTGCCCAAATCGGGCACGGGCAAGATCTTGTGGCGAGAATTGCAACAGCAAGCAGCCACCGCCCGCCCCTTCCCCACGGAGTCCGCATGAGCCACCCCAACCCCTCCTTCCAATGGGCCGACCCCCTGCTGCTGGACGACCAGCTCACGCAGGAAGAACGCATGGTGCGCGACGCCGCCCGCAGCTACGCGCAAGGCAAGCTGCTGCCCCGCGTGACCGAGGCCTTCCGCAAGGAGCAGACCGACCCGGCCATCTTCCGCGAGATGGGCGAGCTTGGCCTGCTGGGCGCGACCATCCCGACCGAGTACGGCGGCGCTGGCCTGAACTACGTGAGCTACGGCCTGATCGCCCGCGAGGTAGAGCGCGTGGATTCGGGCTACCGCTCGATGATGAGCGTGCAGTCCTCGCTCGTCATGGTGCCCATCCACGCCTTCGGCAACGAGGCCACCAAGCGCAAATACCTGCCCAAGCTGGCCACGGGCGAGTTCATCGGCTGCTTCGGCCTGACCGAGCCCAACCACGGCTCCGACCCGGCCAGCATGCTGACGCGCGCCACCAAGGTCGATGGCGGCTACACCCTGCGCGGCAACAAGATGTGGATCAGCAACTCGCCCATGGCCGACGTGTTCGTGGTCTGGGCCCAGTGCAACGAGAACGGCAAGGACGCCATCCGCGGCTTCGTGCTGGAGAAGGGTTGGAAGGGTCTGAGCGCGCCAGCCATCCACGGCAAGGTGGGCCTGCGCGCCAGCATCACCGGCGAGATCGTCATGGACGGTGTGTTCTGCCCGGAAGAGAACGCCTTCCCCGAGGTGCGCGGCCTCAAGGGCCCCTTCACCTGCCTGAACTCGGCGCGCTACGGCATCTCCTGGGGCGCGATGGGCGCGGCCGAAGATTGCTGGTTCCGCGCCCGCCAGTACGTGCTCGACCGCCAGCAGTTCAGCCGCCCGCTGGCTGCCAACCAGCTCATCCAGAAGAAGCTGGCCGACATGCAGACCGAAATCGCGCTGGGCCTGCAAGGCAGCCTGCGCCTGGGCCGCATGAAGGACGAAGGCACGGCCGCGGTCGAGGTCACGTCCATCATGAAGCGCAACAACTGCGGCAAGGCACTCGACATCGCCCGCCTGGCGCGCGACATGATGGGCGGCAACGGCATCAGCGACGAGTTCGGCGTGGCCCGCCACCTGGTCAACCTGGAGGTGGTCAACACCTACGAGGGCACGCACGATGTGCACGCGCTGATTTTGGGGCGCGCGCAAACCGGCATCCAGGCGTTTTTCTGACGTCCCCAGGCCCCTGACCGACACCCGCCATGCCCATGCCCACACCGAACCGCCTGCCTGCTGCCCACGCGGCACACGCCATGGGCGCGGACAGCAGCGTGCTGGTGCTGGTGGACCACCAAGGGCGCCTGATGCCGGCCATCCACGAAGGCGAGCAGGCCGTGGCACGCGCCGTGCTGCTGGCCAAGGGCGCGCGCCTGCTGGGTGTGCCGGTGATTGGCACCGAGCAGAACCCCAGCCGCCTGGGGCCGAACGTGACCGAGGTGAAGGCCCTGTGCGACGCCACCCTCGCCAAGACCCACTTCGACGCCTGCGCCGATGGCCTGGTCGAGGCCATCCAAGCCGCCCGGCCCGGCTGCGCCGATGTCGTCATCGCGGGCTGCGAGGCGCATGTGTGCCTGTTGCAGACCGCCCTGGGCTTGTTGCGCGCCTGGCCCGGCTGGCGCGTGTGGGTCGTGGGCAACGCCAGCGGCTCGCGCCGCGCCAGCGACCACGCTTGCGCCATGGCGCGCCTCGCGCAAGCGGGCGCCACCGTGGTGAGCCACGAGATGGTGCTGTTCGAATGGCTGCACGACTGCCGCCACGCACGCTTCCGCGAGGTGCTGGCGCTCATCAAGCGCACTGACTGAGCCGACACCCCGGCAGCCTGCTGCGCTGTCAGGTGTGGCGCGGGCGCAGCAGGGCCTCCCGTTTGCCAAGCGCCCGGGCCGGCGCATAAGATGCCCCTCAGGGCCTCCGGGCCGCCCCGCCAGTCGGGCAACTTCGCCATGGCAGCCCCTGCACCGAAAGTGAGACAAAGGACCGTCCGATGACACCACGGCCATGGCGCGCCAGCCAAACCATGGGCAGCGCACGCTGGCGCATCGCCATGACCTTCTCTCTCTTGGCCATCGTGCTGTTCGGCGTGGTCGGTCTGCTCTCGGCGCGGGACGCCCGCCACCAAAGCGAACGCGACACCATGCTGGCCCTGCAGCAGCTGGCCGACCGGCTGGCACAGCGCCTGGACGCCGACATGGCCGCGCGCTTCCGCGACATCGTCCAGCTCACCGAGTTGCACGAAGCGCTGGACCTCAACCCCGACCCCAGCCGCTGGCGCACGGTGCTGGAGCGCCTGCAACAGTCCAGCCACCACCACAGCTGGATCGGTGTGACCGACGCACAAGGCACGGTGGTGGCGGCCACCGGGGGCCTGCTGGAATCGGTCAACGTGGCCCAGCGCCCGTGGTTCCAGCGCGGCATCCAACGCCCCAGCGTGCTGGACGTGCACGACGCCAAATTGCTGGCCTCACTGCTGCCGCGGGGTGCGTCGGGCGAGCCGCTGCGCTTCGTCGATGTGACGGCGCCGCTGCGGGTCCAGGGGCAGACGGTCGGCGTGGTGGGAGCCCACCTCAGCTGGGACTGGGCGGAGCAGCGCAGGCGCGAAGCCATGGCCGGCGAGGTGGCCCAACGAGGCATCGAGATCCTGCTGGTCAGCCGCGGTGGCGACATCGAGCTCGGGCCGCGGATCCCAGCGCTCGAACCCGCGTCGCCGGACCTCGTCGCCAGCCTGATGCGCAGCGCCCGCATCCTGCGCTGGTCAGACGGGCGCAGCTACCTCAGCGCCGCCAGCGCCAGCAAGCCCTCGGCCGAGTACCCCGGCATGGGCTGGGTGGTGGTGGTGCGCCAGCCAGAGGCACAGGCCATGGCAGCCGCCATCGCCCTGCAGCGGCGGCTGGTCTGGCTCAGCTTGCTGGGCGCTGGCCTGTTCGGTGCGCTCGGCTGGCTGCTGGCCGACCGACTGACACGACCGCTGCGCCGGGTGGCCGCCCAGGCCCAGGCCATGCTGCCGGACGGCGGTGCCACCATGCCTCATGACGAAGTCGATCGGCTGGCGCACACGCTGGCCAAGCTGCTGTCCGACCTGAAAAGCCGAGAAGAAGCCTTGACCGCGCTGAACGAGGCGCTGGAATCCCGCGTGGAAGAGCGCACCGCCTCCCTGCGCCAGGCCAACGAGGACCTGCAGGCGTTCAGCCGCAGCCTCTCACACGACATCCAGGCGCCACTGGGTACGATGGCGCAGCTGCTGCGGCAGACCTTGCCGGGCAGCACGGGTGGCTCGGGTGAGCCAGACGCCCTCCCAGCCCATGCCGCCCGCATCGTCAACGTCGTGGCGCAGGAGTGCGAACGCCTGCGCGAACTGTCTGCCGACCTGCTCACCCTGGCGGTGGTCGACCAGCGCGAGCTTGCGCTGACACCGGTGGACCACAGCGCACTGGTGCGCGAAGTCGTGGCGCAGCTGCAATTGGGCGCGACGGCGTTCCCGCGCGTCAACATCGGCACGCTGCCCACGCTGCCCGGTGACGCGGTCTTGCTGCGGCAGGTTTGGGCCAACCTGCTGGCCAATGCGGTGAAATTTTCGGCCAAGGTGGCGCATCCGCGCATCGAGGTGCAGGCCGTCACAGCGGGCTCGGACGTCGTCTTCACCGTCGCAGACAACGGCGCAGGCTTCGACGAGGCCCAACGCGAACGTCTGTTCAGCGTGTTCCAACGCCTGCACGCGGCATCGCAGTTCCCCGGCACGGGCGTGGGGCTGTCCATCGTGCGCCGGGTCGTGCAGCGCCACGGCGGACGTGTGTGGGCGGAGTCGCCTGGCGGACAAGGTGCACGCTTTCACTTCGCCCTGCCCCAAGACGCTTCGGCGAAAATCGGGGCATGAGCGAGCCCGCCCCCACCCACGACGACCCCATGCCCCTGCCGCCCGAGGCGCCCGACATCAATGCCTGCTGCGGCAGTGGCTGCGACCCCTGCATCTTCGATGCGCATGACATGGCGATGGACGACTACCGCCAGCGGTTGCGGGCGTGGCAGGCGCGGCAGGATGCGAAAGGCGCGCCACAGGCGTGACATGAACGCGCCACACGCCCAGGACAAGATGAACGCCCTGTTCGCTTGCCCCCTGATGAGGCCGCTCCATGCCCCAGCCCCTGGCCACACGCGCCCCGACCGCTGCCTTGCTCACCCTGCTGCTGGCAGCCGGGCCCATGCCCGCAGGCGCCTCGCAAGCGCAGCCCCCGGCATCGGCATCCTCGCCCAGCTCTGCGCCCACCCTCCAGCCTGTCGTCCGCCTGCCGGCCATCACCTCGCGCTTGCGGCGCCCCGGCACACCGGAAGCCCCCGACATCACACTCGATGAGATCGAGCGCTGCCTTGGCCAGGACCTGGCCATGCAGCAAGAGGTGCACAGCGCACGCCAGCGCCAGCAGGCCCTCACCGAGGAACGCGCCAGCCTGGAGCAGACCAGCGCGGTGCTGCAAGCCAGTCTGGCCGAGCTGACCCAGGCCAGCGAGGGCCTCAAAGCCCAGTCGGCACGTTGGTCCGACGCCAATGCCGGCCTGCAACGCCAGGCCGAAGACATCGAGCGCAAGCGCTTGCAGCGCCCACAGCGTCAGGCCGAGGTGGACGCCTTCAACGCCCAGGTCAAAGCGCACAACAGCGAACTGGAGCGGCTGCGGGAATGGCGGTCGCGCCTGCTGAAAGACCACGCAGCCCTCGAACAACGCGTGGCCGCCCACAACGCCCGCAACACGGAAGCCAACGCCAGCGTGGCGGCCTTCAACGTGCGCCACGAGGCCTTCCAGGCCGACGCCTCGGCCCTGGCTGCGCGCTCCAGTCAAGCCGTCGCGGCCTGCGGGGGCGAAAGGACGCTGCGCAAATGAAGCCCACCACCTGGCCTGGCCCGCACTGGCGGACGCTGTCCCTGCTTGCGGCGCTGCTGCTGTGCGGGGCGGCACTCGCCGCCGCAAGCGATCCGCCCATGCTCCGCGCGCAGGTGCGACTGGACCGGCTGGACGGCCCACCGCTGGCCGGGGTCGATGTGAGCATCGGCCAACAGGTGGTGACCCGCACCGATGCGGAGGGCAGATTCCAGCACCGCTGGCCGCCAACGACCAAGGCCACCGCCACATCCACGGTCACGCTGCAACTGAGCCGACCGGGCGAGGCCATGGCCGTGATCAACGACGTGCTGCTGACCTGGCCCGCGTCGCTCGCCGCCTCCCCCGCACCGGTGACGCTGCTGGTGTCGGCCCCAGAAACGGTGACCGCCTGGCGCGAGTTTCACTTGGGGCACTTGGCCCTGCGCACCAGCGATCAGAGTCTCGATGCGGCCGTCACAGCGACCAGAGCCCGCCTCAGGCGGGCGGATTCGCCCGACGAGTACTTCATGATCATCTCGGACCCCATGGGTCAGCTGGCCGGCACCTGGGCCCTCCTCGCCGACAAAGGCCCGGCAGCTCAGATGCCCGCCCTGTACCGTCAGGCGCTGCACGCCTGGTGGCGCGGCGACCCGGCACAGGCGCTGCAAGGGCTGTCGCTGGACGTGTTGCAACGCGCCCCGAGCGGCGCACCGGCAACAGACGCTGGCCTGGCCCAGGCCTGGATGCTGCGCGCCATGCTGCAAAGCACGCTCCGCGACCCCCGAGGTGCGCTGGACACCGGCTGGTTGGCCACGATCGCCCTGCCGGAGCGGCCAGAGCCCTGGCACCTGCTGGGGCAGTTGTTGATGGAGAGACCGAGCGTCAATCACCTCACGCAGGCCCACGGCGCCTTGACCCGCGCCCTGGCGCTGTACCCCACCGACAACACAGCAGCCATCGCCAGGCTGCACGACACCCTGGGCCGCCTGTTGGAAGACATGAAGCGCCCCGCAGAAGCCGGGCAGCACTGGGTGAAGGCCATGGCCTTGCACACGGCCATGCGCTCGGCCGCTGACACCGTCCACACCGATGCCGCCTCGCGCGCTGGCCTGAACGCCGCCCGCATGCAAGCCATGGTGGGCCAGCACGCACAAGCCCTGGCAACGCTGAACGACGTGCTCGTGTGGCGCCGCGCCCTGGCCGCGCGCGAACCCACCCTGATGCGCCAGTACGACGTGGCCACCACCCTGCTGAACCAGAACCTGTCCCTGCAAAAAACCCGACAGGCTTGCCAAGGCCAAGCCGCATGGCAGGAGGCCATCGTCATCCTGCGCGAGCTGTCCGAGCTCGACCCCGCCCGCTTCCTCGACCGCACCCTCCAGGCCGGTGCCGGCCGGGTGCCGCTGCCACCCGACGCCTGCGAAGGCGCGCAGCCCAGGCTGGTGATGGCCAGAGGTGTCGTGGGTCCCTCCGTGGGTGGTGCCGAGGCGGCGGCCAGCCTCCCGAGTGCATCGCTCGTGGACGCCCTCCCCCCGACCGAGTGGGCGCACCATGTCAGCGCATGGCAGGCGAGCTCGCGCGTCCACACCGACTTGCGCCCGCCGAAACCTGACCTCGCGGCGCCATGGAGCCAGCGCGTGGCGGACCTGCAGCGCCGCATGGACGCGGCGCAACCCGGTCAGCACACGCTGGCCCTGGCCCGCACGCTCACGCGCCTGGGCAGCTTGCAGCAAATGGCCAGCCAGCCGGACCTGGCCTTGCGCAGCTACCAGCAGGCCCTGGCCGCCTGGACGCAGGTGCGTGGCCGGGGCGATGCCCCACGCTGGCTGCCTGACATCGTCGAGACGCTGAACACCCGTGTGGCCTCGCTCAAAGCTGCGCCCGCGCCCTGAAACACCGTGGCGGCTGGATGCATCAGATCGCATCTGCGGCGCAACCGGGCACTTTTCCCTGGTTTTGCCCCGATCGCGCAGCGCCGGCCGGTGATAAGGTGATCGACATCCGCCACTGTCGCCCCCGAGGCGTCCACCATGGAACATCCCCAGACTGGCAAGGTGTCCACCACCTTCCCCGATGGCTTTGTGCCACTGCAGGGCTCGGCATCCGATTGCGACAGCTGTGCCCGCGGCGCACAAGTCGGCTTTGATTTCGCCTTCGCCTACCAGCCCATCTTCGACCTGCGCAACAACAGCGTGTTCGCACACGAGGCCTTGGTGCGCGGCCCGAACGGCGAAAGCGCCGCCAGCGTGCTGTCCCGTGTGGACGAACAGAACCGTTACCGCTTCGACCAGGCTTGCCGCGTCAAGGCCATTCGGGGCGCCAGCCTGCTGGGTCTGAGCGAGCGCATTTCCATCAACTTCCTGCCCAATGCGATCTACCGGCCGGAGTTGTGCATCCGCACCACCATCGCAGCCGCCGAGAAGCACCGGTTCCCGCTCGACCGCATCATCTTCGAGGTGACCGAAGGCGAGCGCGTGCAGGACGGCCCCTGGTTCGCGCAAATCCTGCGGGAGTACAAGCGCTGCGGTTTCATGACCGCCATCGACGATTTCGGCGCAGGCTATGCGGGCCTCAAGCTGTTGGCCGACTTCCAGCCGGATCTCGTCAAGATCGACATGGACCTGATCCGCGGGGTCGATGCCAACAGCGCGCGCCAAGCCATCGTGCGCAGCCTGATCGCGCTGTGCCGCGACCTGGGCATCCAGGTCATCGCCGAGGGCGTGGAAACCGAGGCGGAGCGGGACTTCCTCCTGGACGCCGGCATCCACCTCCTGCAGGGTTTCTTGCTGGCTCGCCCCGTTTTCAGGCCCCTCGACGCTGCGCCGCCCTCAGCCTGACTTCGCCGAACGGTCTGCCGCCGCGGCGTGTGCCGCCGCCTCGCGCAGCTTGTCCTTCTTGCTCTTGCGCTTGCCCTTGATGCCACCCGTGCCCTCGGGGTCGGTCAGCGGGTTGCGCAAGGCCGCAGGGGGCGTCGGCTCGGTCTGCGTCATCTCGAAGCCGGTCACCTGCTCGCGGGGCACGCGTAGCCCCTGGCGTTTTTCGATGAGGCGGAAGTGGGCCTCGGTGTCGGCATTGACGAAACTCACCGCCACGCCGCTTTCGCCAGCCCGCGCGGTGCGGCCGATGCGGTGGATGTGGTCGTCGGGCGAGCGTGGCAGGTCGTGGTTGACCACCACCGGCAGCTGGGCGATGTCGATGCCGCGGGCGGCGAGGTCGGTGGCCACCACCACCTGCAGCTCGCCGGCCTTGAAGGCGCGCAGCACCTCGCGGCGCGCACCCTGGCTCGCATCGGCATGGAAGGCTGCGGCGCGGATGCCCGCCTTCTGCAGCTTGTGCGAGACCAGCTCGCAGGCGTAGCGCGTGGCCACGAAGACCAGCACGCGCGTCCACCCCTCTTGCGCGATGAGGTGGCGCAACAGCGGCGTGCGCTTGGCTGCATCCACCTGGATGGCGCGCTGGTGGATGTCGGGCAGCGCAGCGCGGGCATCGGCATGCGCATCGTCCGGGCCGGAGCGCAGGTCGATGCGCTCGGGCGCATGCAGCAGGCCTTGCGTCAAAGCCTCCACCTCGGGCGCACACGTGGCCGAGAACAGCAGGTTCTGGCGCTTGGTGGGCAGCAGGGCCAGCACGCGCTGCAGTTCGTCGGCAAAGCCGGGGTCGAGCAGGCGGTCGGCCTCGTCGAGCACCAAGGTCTGCACGCCGTCCAGGCTCAGGGCGTTGTGCGCAATGAGGTCGAGCAGCCGTCCAGGCGTGGCCACGACGATGTCGGCGCCGCCGCGCAAGGCCAGCATCTGCGTGTTGATCGACACGCCACCGAACACACAGCCCCAGCGCAGCGGCGCCTGCAGCTGGGCAGAAAAATCGCGCACCGCTTCGCCGACCTGCAAGGCCAGCTCGCGCGTGGGCACCAGCACGAGCGTGCGCGTGGGTCGGCGCTCCGGCTTGGGGGCGTGCAGGGCCGCGGTGCGGGATGGCCCCTTTGTCTGTGCTTTTGCCTGCGCTTTGTTGTGGAAGACCTCTTGCAGGAAGTCACCCTCGACCTGCTGCAACAAGGGCAGCACATAGGCCAGCGTCTTGCCCGAGCCGGTGGGCGCCAGGGCGAGCAGATCGCGTCCACCCAGCACCAGTGGGATGGCCGCCGCCTGCACGGGCGTGGCCTCACGCAAGCCGCGCTCGGCCAGCACGTCCAGCAGTGCGCGGGCCAGGCCCAGGTTGGAGAAATCGCTCACAGCGCCCTCACCTTCACGGACTTGCCCTTGACCTTGCCGCCCTGCAAGCCCTTCAAGGCCTTGTCGGCGATGGCGCGGTCCACGGCCACGTAGGTGGAGAACTCGTTGACGTTGATCTTGCCGATCTGGGCGCCATCGAAGCCGAGGTCTTTCGTGAGCGCGCCCAGCACGTCACCGGGGCGGATTTTTTCCTTGCGGCCGCCGAGGATCTGCAGCGTCACGCGTGGCGGGCGCAGCGGCTCGCGCTCGGCCGAGGGCGTGAGCTCGCTCACCGGGTGCCACTCGCTGGCGCGGCCCTGGGCCTGGTCGATGCGGCCCACGCGGCCCATCTCGTCCATGCTGGCCAGGCTGAAGGCCCAGCCCGACTCGCCGGCACGGCCGGTGCGGCCGATGCGGTGGGTGTGCACCTCCACGTCGGGCGTGATGTCGACGTTGATGACGGCTTCGAGCTGGGCGATGTCCAGGCCGCGCGCGGCCACGTCGGTGGCCACGAGCACGCTGCAGCTGCCATTGGCGAAGCGCACCAACACCTGGTCGCGGTCGCGCTGGTCGAGGTCGCCATGCAATTCGAGCGCGACGATGCCTTGGGCCTGCAGCACGTCCACCAGGTCGCGGCACTGCTGCTTGGTGTTGCAAAACGCGATGGTGCTGGCCGGTCGGAAATGGTCGAGCAGCAGGCCGACGGTGTGCAGGCGCTCGGCCTCGGTGACCTCGTAAAAGCGCTGGCGGATGCGCGAGGTGTCGTGCTTCTCGGCCAGCTTGACCTCCTGCGCGTCGCGCATGAAGCGGCGCGCCAGCTTGTCCACGCCCTCGGGATAGGTGGCCGAGAACAGCAGCGTCTGGCGCTGCTTCGGGCAGTGCGCCACCACCTGCGCAATGTCATCTGCGAAACCCATGTCCAGCATGCGGTCGGCCTCGTCGAGCACGAGGGTTTGCAGGGCGTCGAGGTTCAGGCTCTCGCGTGCCAGGTGGTCCAGCACCCGGCCCGGCGTGCCGACGACGATGTGCGCCCCGTGCGCCAGGCTTTCGGTTTGCGGGCGGATGGGGCTGCCGCCGCACAGGGTCAGCACCTTGACGTTGTCTTCCGCGCGGGCCAGCCGGCGGATCTCGGTGGTGACCTGGTCGGCCAGCTCACGTGTGGGGCAGAGGACCAGGGCCTGCACGGCGAAGCGCTTGGCGTCCAGCGTGTGCAGCAGGGGCAGCGCGAAGGCCACGGTCTTGCCGCTGCCGGTCTTGGCCTGGGCGATGAGGTCTTTGCCGGCCAGGGTGAGCGGCAGGCTGGCGGCCTGGATGGGCGTCATCGCCGTGTAGCCCAGGGCCTGCAGGTTGGCCTGCATGGCCTCGGAGAGGGGCAGCGCGGCGAAGGCGGCAGATGCGTCGCCAGAGGAGGAAGAGGTCATGCGCGATTATCCCGGCAACCGGCCCGGCGTGTGCAACCCGTGTCCGCCTGCGTCAGGCCGCGTCGAGCACCGGCGCAAACAACCCGGCCACGTCGACCCGGGCGCGCAGGCGGGTGCACAGCAAAAAAGTGCCCACGAACTTGCGCTGCAGGAACACCAGGTCCTCGGGTGGCACGCTGCCCACGCCGACCTCGCGCAGCTGGTCCCGGCCCAGCGCGGAGAGGCGCGTCAACAGGTCGGACCCGCCGAAGTCGTAGGAGCCACGCTGGCGCAGCACCTCGCCGGCCTCGCGCATCAGGTCGATGACACCCTGGGCTTGCGCGGGGTTGTCGGCTGCGCCAATGAAGCCGATGTCGCGCGCCCGGGCATCGATGCGCGGCACATCGTCGTCGCGCAACGCGCGGGCCAGCGCGCGGAAGGCTTCGACGCGCTGGGGCGGCACCGCCTGGGTGGCGCCGAAGTCGAGCAGGCCGATGCGTCCCGTGGCGGGGTCGAAGAGGTAGTTGCCAAAGTTGGGGTCGGTTTGGACCAGCCGCATTTCGAACAATTCGCGGATGGCCAGCCGGCACAGCGCCGTGGCCGCGCGGTCGCGCAGGGCCTGCGGCTGCTCTGGCTGGGCCAAGCGGTCGAGCGGGTGGCCGTCGAGGAAACCCAGCGCAAGGATGTGGGCGGTGCTGTGCGCGGTGTGCACCTCGGGCACCGCGAAGTCGGCGTCGTCTCCCAAGGCTCGGCGGTAGGCTTCAAGGGCCCTCGCCTCTGCGAGGTAGTCGGTCTCGTGGTGCAGTTGCTGGCGCACGTGTTCGAGCAGGGGCGCGAGGTCCAGGCCCGCGGGCACCAGACCGGGCACGCGCATGAGCAAGGCGAGGTTGGCCACGTCGCTGTCGATGCTGCGGCGCACGCCGGGGTACTGCACCTTGAGCGCCAGCACAGCGCCTTCGTGGGTCTGCGCCCGGTGCACCTGGCCGATGGACGCCGCTGCGATGGGCGCGTAGCTGAAACGCTGGAAACGGCGATGCCAGCCCTCGCCGTACTCGCGCTCCAGCACCTCGGCGAGCTGCACGGCCGGCATGGTGTGGGCCTGGTCGCGCAGGCGCGAGAGCAGTTCGGCAAAAGGCTGCGGCAGCACGCCCTGGCCGTCCATGGACATGAGCTGGCCCAGCTTCATGGCCGCACCGCGCATCTGCGAAAGGCGCTCGGCCAGGCGGCGCGCGTTGTCAGCGCTCAGCATCACGTCGGACCACACCGGCCGCTGGCCTTGCGCAAGCTGGCTCAGGCTTTGGGCCGCGGCACCGAGCGCCATCTCACCGACGGCTCGGCCCAGGTGCAGGAAGCGGCTGGTGCGGCCCTGGGGGATGGGGGCAGCGCGGATGCCATCGGCGTCGCGGGCGTCCGACGGCAAGCGCGCGGGCGGGGTCGTGCTCACTCGGTGATCTCGACGCCCGGCATGAATGCCACGCGGCCCCGGATTTCCTTGGCGGCATCCGAAGGCTCGGGGTAGAACCACACCGCGTCGGGCTTCATGTCGCCGTTGACGAACAGGCTCAGCCACTGCGCCTGGCCCTTCCACGCGCAGCTGCTGCGGTGGTTGCTGAAGGTGGTGTACGCCTCGTTCAGCGATGCACGCGGAAAGTAATGGTTGCCCTCGAGGGTGACGATGTCGTCGCTCTCGGCGATGGTCACGCCGTTCCAAATGGCTTTCATGGGGCACCTGAGGCCGCAAGGCCGTTGATTGGGAGTGGGGAGATGCTAATGCAGCACGGCGGACCGTGCGCTGTGCAGGGACGCCATGCCCGACGCCGCGTTGGCGGAGGGCCCCTCGGATCTGCGCCCCATGCTCCGGCGCCCCCCTTTCATGGGGTGGGGCTGACCCTAGTGGCTGCGCCCGTCATCCAGGCTTCATGTGGCCTGCGTATAAAGACGGCATGCCCCGCTTCCTGCAACGCCTCCGCCTGGGTTGCCTGCGCCACTGGATGGTGTGGGTGCTCCTGCTCGCCTTGCCGGTGCACGGGGTCTCCAACGTGCTGTTGCAGGTGGTCGGCGCCACACACCGCCACGCCTTGACCATGCAGGCCCCCGCCACGGACGACCTGACCGGCCGCGGGGCCGCTGCCTCAGGTGCAACCGCCTGGGACACCCGGGGCGCCTTGCGCCGCTTGGTGGCCAGCGTGGCCGGCCCGGGCGCGCTGCAACTGATCGACGCCATGCACGCCCGGGACCACGCCTGGCAACGTGCAGCCGCACTGAAAGCCCACCCCTTTTCTGAACCGGCGCGGTCGGCCGCCCTGCTGACCCAGCCGACTGCGAACCTGCACGCGGCAAAGCACGCCCACCAGCAGGCCCACCAGCACGCCCACGACACTTTCCAGCGCCACCTCCACGACCCACAGGATGGCTCCGTTGTCGCCCTGGGTGGACACGGCCAGCCGCCCGATGCCGCCGGCAGCGCCCCCGCCCTCGACGCGGGCGGCAGCACATTCCCTCTGGCGCCTGCGCTCAGCGTGCAGGCGCTGGCGCCCAGCGGCACCGCGAACGCGTGGCGCCCCGCCGAAACGTCCGACTGGCACAGCCACGTCACCCCTCCACTGGAGCGTCCGCCGCAGGCCTGAGCGTCCCCTCACGGGACACGCGGAGAGGCGTTGCCGCGCCCGACCGCCTCAGCTTGCCAGGCGCCGTGCGCACCCCTGACTGGGTGCCTCATGTCGCACCTGGCCGACGCAACCTGCCACGCTGAACGCGGCGTGGCACACCTCCGGGGTGAACCATGAACCCATGGCACGACCATGCCCGCGTGGACATCGAAGAAGCCGGCCGCGCGCTGGGCCACGATTTCCATGCCCTCAGCCAGATCCCAAAGCAAACCGACTGGCCCGACGCCGTGTGCACTGGCTTCGACGCCGCCGCCCACCTGCACGGCCAAGGCCATCGCCGTCCGCATGCCGACCGCTTCACCCGCAAATGGCTGCAACTGCGCCTCAACGCCTGGCGCCGCCAGCGGGCGGTGGCCGCCGACGTCACACCGCAACTGCTGCGCGAGCTCGACGTCGTGCGCTGTCCGGTGACCCGCGAGGTGCTGACCCACGGCACCTTGCAAGACACCGATTGGTCGGTGGACCGCCTGAACAACGACGCCGCCTACGCGGCCAGCAACCTCGCGGTGATGAGCGTGAGGGCCAACCGCGCCAAAGCGGCGCTCGGTTTTGAAGAGGTGCTGGCACGGGCGCATGCCGCTGAAGTCAGCGAGGGCCTGACGCCTGCCGAGTGGCTGCGCCTGGCCGCGCTGATGCTGGGCCCCTGCCACGCCACCCGCCCGCACGAGGCCCCCGCCCTGCCGCTGTGCGCCCCGCTGCCCCGGCACGCCGTGCGCCTGGCCTTGCAGCAGGTGCAGCGACTGTTCACGGAGCACTGCCTGCGTCAGGCCGACAAGCATCGCCTGCTGCGTGACTTCGCCACCGCTTGCCGCAGCGACGCCGCCTGCCTGCGCCTGACCGTCCTGGGCCACACCGTGCACGAGGGCCTCAAGCGCACCTCGGGCCAAGGCCTGGACGACAGCCGCTGGGACGTCTGGCTGCAACCCGCCGTCATGGCCGCGCTGCTGCGCTGGCGCGAGGCGCTGAGCGACGCCGAATGGGCCCGCGTGGCGGCGCTGGCCGGACGGCTGTCCCAGGCGCGACGCGAAACACCCGAACGCCTGCGCTTGTGGCAGTTGCCCACGCGCGGCTTCATGCCCTCTCACACCCGCTGGGCGTGAGCCTTCCCATCCATCACTTTCGGCAGTACCCCATGCACCACCCTTTCGCTGCACGCGCTTTGCCTCACGCCGTCCCCCAGGCCGCACGGCTGCTGTGCCTCGCCTTCGCTGCCACCGGCGCTGTCGCTCCAACCACGGCCCACGCCGCGGAGAGCGAACTCTCGGAGCTCGTCGTCAAAGGCAACTACAACAACGCCGTGGGCAGCAGCAATGCGGCCAGCGAGGGTGCCGTCACGGCCAAGCTCATCCAGAGCCGGCCCACGCTGCGCCCGGCCGAGGTGCTGGAGTTCGTGCCCGGCGTCATCGTCTCGCAGCACAGCGGCGACGGCAAAGCCAACCAGTACTACCTGCGCGGCTTCAACCTCGACCACGGCACCGACTTCGCCACCTTCGTCGATGGCATGCCCGTGAACATGCCCACCCACGCCCACGGCCAGGGCTACAGCGACCTGAACTTCCTCATCCCCGAGCTGGTCGGCAGCATCGGCTACCGCAAGGGCGTGTACGCCGCGGAAGACGGCGACTTCAGCTCCGCCGGCACAGCCCGCATCCAGCTGATGGACACCCTGCCGCGCAGCGCCGTGGGAGAGCAGGGCGGCCTGGCCAGCCTCACGCTCGGTGGCAACGGCTACGCCAGGGCCTTGGTGGCGAAGTCAACGGCGCTGACCACGGGCACGCTGCTCGGCGCCATCGAGGCCGCGCACAACAACGGCCCCTGGACCCTCCCCGAGCGCCACAAGCGCTTCAACGGCGTGCTGCGCTACAGCCTCAACGAGGGCGGCGTCAGGCAGTCGCTCACCTTGATGTCGTACGCGGCCCGCTGGAACAGCACCGACCAAATACCGCAACGCGCCGTCAACAACGGCCAGATCGGCCGCTTCGATGCCATCGACCCGACCGACCGCGGCGAGACCCGTCGCACCAGCCTGTCGTGGAACGCGCTGAAAGTGGCAGACGACGGCGAGTGGCGCGCCAACGCCTACGCCATCGGCTCGCAGCTCAAGCTCTTCTCCAATTTCACCTACTTCCTGGAGAACCCCGACACGGGCGACCAGTTCGAGCAGGCCGAGCAGCGCCGCGTCTACGGCGGCTCGCTCAGCCGCCTGTGGACGGGCACGCTGGCCGGCCGCGAGAGCAACAACACGCTGGGCGTGCAGGTGCGCCATGACCGCCTTTCGCCGGTCGGCCTCTACACGGCCGAAAGCGGCATGCGCACCGGCCTCACCCAGGAAAGCCGCGTGCGCCAGACCAGCATCGGCATCTACGGCCAGAACGACACCCGCTGGACGCCCTGGCTGCGCAGCATCGCCGGCCTGCGCACCGACCGCATCAACGCCGATGTGCGCAGCAGCGTCACCGACAACAGCGGCGAGCGCAGCGCCTGGATCAGCAGCCCCAAACTGTCGGTGGTCTTCGGGCCCTGGTCACGCACCGAGTTCTTCGCCAACAGCGGCTGGGGCTTCCACAGCAACGACGCCCGCGGCATGACTGCCCGCGTGACCGCCAAAACCGGCGAGCCCATCACCTCGGCGGTGCCACTGGTGCGCACCAAGGGCAGCGAGCTGGGCTTGCGCACCGAGCTCATCCCCGGCCTGCAAAGCTCGGTGGCGCTGTGGCAGCTGCGCTTGAACTCGGAACTGGTGTTCGTGGGCGATGCCGGCGAGACCGAAGCCAGCGGGGCCTCGCGCCGCCGCGGCATCGAGTTCAACAACCATTACGTGGCCACGCCCTGGTTGATGCTGGATGGCGATGTGGCCTTCTCACAGGCCCGCTTCAGCACGCCGCAGGGCGAGGGTCCGAACGTGGGCACGCAGGTTCCGGGCTCGGTGCGCACGGTGGTGTCGCTGGGCGCCACGGTGACGGAGTTCGGCCGCTGGTTCGGCCAGGCGCAGCTGCGTTACTTCGGCCCACGCCCGCTCATCGAAGACAACAGCGTGCGCTCCAAGGGCACGACGCTGGCGTACGCGCGCCTGGGCTACAAGGTCGATGCGCGCACGAAGGTGTCGGTCGATGTGTTCAACCTGTTCAACCGCAAGGCCAGCGACATCGACTACTTCTACACCTCGCGCTTGCGCGGCGAGCCGCAGGAAGGCGTCAACGATGTGCACTCGCACCCCGCCGAGCCGCGCACCGTGCGCCTGACGCTGAACGTGGGGTTCTGAGGCACCAAGCCGCGCCGGGCCATGGCCATGCCTAGAATGGGCCATGAGCGCCTCACCGACACCGATCCCGCCCACCACATCGCCCCGTCGCGCCGCCTTGGCGCTCGGGCTGTGCGCCAGCGCCCTGCTCCTGAGCGGCTGCGCCAGCCTGCTGCAGCGCGAGCCGGTGCGGGTCGACGTGGTCGGCGTGGAGCCCTTGCCGGGCGAGGGCCTGGAGTTGCGCATGGCGCTCAAGCTGCGCGTGACCAACCCCAACGACAACGCCCTGGACTTCGACGGCCTGTCCGTCACGCTGGACGTGCGCGGCAGCCGCTTCGCCAGCGGCGTGAGCAACGAGAGGGGCAGCGTCCCGCGCTTTGGCGAGGCCGTCATCAGCGTGCCGGTGTCGGTGTCGGCACTGTCCCTGGTGCGTCAGGCGATGGGCGTGGCCAATGGCAGTGGCCCGACAGACCGCGTCGAGTACGTGCTCAAAGGCCGGCTGGCCGGCACCGCCCTGGGTGGGGTGAGCTTCACGTCCAGCGGCGAGCTGATGCTGCCCAAGGGCCTGGCCCTGCCAGGGCGCTGAAACCCGCCCGAATGCCCTTGGGAGCCCGGCTCTGCCAGCTCAGGGGCGCTGTTCGCGCCACTCCAGCGGCGTGGTCCCGTGCCAGCGGCGGAAGGCCCGGTGGAAACAGCTGGGCGAGGAAAAGCCCGTTTCATCGGCGATTTGCTTGAGCGGCATGCGGCCTTCGCGCAAGAGGCGCTCGGCCAGCTCGCGCTGGCATTGCTGCACCAACTCGCCGTAGCCCATCCCGCGCGCCGACAGGTGGCGGCGCAGGGTCCGCCCACTCATGTCCATGGCTTGCGCCGCTTCGTCGACGGCCATCAGGCGCGGCAGTGCGGCCATGATGCGGCCGCGCAACGCCTGGACCACGTCGACCCGGTTGAGCCGGTGCGCCATCACCGCATCGACCTGTACGCGCAGCGCGTCGTACACCGTGCGGTCGTGGCCCGGGATGGGCAGGTCCAGCAAGGCGCTGGCAAACCGCAGGCCGCTCTCGCGCGCATCGAACCGCAGGCGGTTGCCAAAGTTGGCCTCGTACTGCGCGGCGTAGTCCGGTCGCGGGTAGGCGAAATGCACCTCGAGCAAATCGCCTTCGCGGCCTCCGGCGCGACGGGCCAGCTGCACCGCCAGGCACATCAACCACTCGGTGCGGAAACGTTGACCCGCCAGGGTCGTGCCCAGGGGCCTGACGCTCAGCCATGCTTCACCGCCCATCTCGCGCAGATCCAGCTCCGGCTCCTCAAGGAGCAGGGGCGCGAAGTGGCGGGTGTCCTGCAGGGCATGACGCATGGTGGGCGCCTGGATGATCAGCATGGCCTGCGGCCCGTAGCGCGTCAGGGCCAGGCTGGTGCTCATGTGCATGCCGTAGGCGGGGTTACCCGTGACCTGTTGCGCCGCGCGCATGAGCTGGTCGAACCGCTCCACGGGCACCCAGGGCCCCTGGGGGTCGAGACCCTCGGGCGAAAGGCCAGCCGCGGCCAACACGGTACGGGCGGGATGGCCAGCAAGGTCGAGGGTGTCGACCAAGGTGCGGAGGTGGATAGGGGAAATGAGCATGACACGTGGATCGTAGGCCAGCGAACGCGCCACGGCCTCGCCCTGCGCCAAGGGTTTTCCTGGAGCCCCGGGGATGGTGGGGTGCTGCGTCTTCCCAGCGTCACGACACCGGCTTACGATCCCGCCTTGCCTTTGTCGACCTCAGGAGCCCCGCCATGCGCCGCACCAACCCCGCCCGCCCCCTGGCCACCCGCCCGACTGCACGGCTGTGCCTCGCCCTGCTGGCCAGCCTCGCGCTGGGCGGCGCTGCCCATGCTGGCAAGAAGCCATTCGGTTACTTCGTCACCGGCGACGCCAACGCAGCGGTGCAGCCCCTGGCGCCGACCGCGCCCTCGCTGGTGCTCATGGGTGGCGGCCCCGACGTCGATGAGGCCTTCCGCTGGATGATCACGCGCGCCGGCATCCGCCCCGGCACCGGCGGTCGCTTCGTCGTCATCCGGGCCACCGGCACCGAGGCCTACAACCCCTACATCCTCTTCGGCGATGCCAATGGCCGCACCACCGGCCCGGCCATCGACGGCTGGGTGGGCGGCGCCGCGCTGGGGCTGACCTCGGTGGAAACGCTGGTCGTGCCCAGCATCGATGCGGCCAACGACCCCGGCGTCACCGAGGTGCTGGCCAAGGCCAACGCGGTGTTCATCGCCGGCGGTGACCAGGCCGACTACATCAAGTTCTGGAAGGGCACGGCCCTGGACCGCACCCTGCAACAGCTCATGGCCCGCAACGTGCCCGTGGGCGGCACCAGCGCCGGCCTGGCCGTGTTGGGGCAGTTCGACTTCGCCGCGCTCAAGGGCACGGTCACGTCCGAGCAGACACTGGCCAATCCCTACAACCGCTACGTCACGCTGGACCCCAGCCCGCTGGCGCTCACGGGCGGCTTCATCGCGCCGCCGGCATTGGCCGGCACCATCACCGACAGCCACCTCGACACGCGCGACCGCATGGGCCGCCTGATCGGCTTCATGTCGCGCCTGGTGCAGGCCTCCGCCAGCGCCAGCGGCACCCTGGGTTGCGCAGGCGGTGTGCTGCCGGCCACGCAGGTGCGCGGCATCGGCATCGGCGTGGAAACGGCGGTGCTGGTCGAGGGCCAGGGCAGCGCCGCGCCTTACCGCTACACGGCGCGCCGCGTGACGAACGTGTCCACCACCACCGAAAGCGCGGCTTACTTCCTGCGCCCCTTGCAGGCGCCCACGGCCTGCGCCAGCGGCAAGCCACTGACGGTGACGAGCGTGGAGGTCCGCAAGCTGGCCGATGACACCGTCTTCGACCTCAGCAACTGGACGGGCCTGCCGGCCTACCACGTGGACGCCATCTCGGGCGCGCTGACGTCGAACCCGTACTGAGCCCGACCCGGCGCGTCAGTGCGCCGGCCCGGCCGGGCTGTCGAAGTCCAGCAGCACGCTGGCCTGCTCCAGCACCTTCCACAGGTGCGGTGGCATCTGCAGGATGCGTTCGGGCGTGCGGGCCTGGCGCACCCAGGCGCCGATCTCAAGGTGCTGGTCCGCGGTCAGCAGGTTCAGCGAGAGCATCTCGTCGAGCAGCATCATGGCAACCTCCTCGCGGTGGGATGGGCCGAAGGGCCTTGCGCACACTGTCGCACAGATTGCGCGGGAGCTGCGTTCGAACTGGGTGCACTCTGCCCACTTGATGCCGCGAACGCGGGGGTGCAGCCCCCAGCGTCAAGCCACCACGAGGCGCCAGAGGGACGTGACCTCGCCCGAGCGCGCCGCGTGCAGCGGGTCGTCACGGTCCTGCGACTTGCCATGGCGAGGGCGGGTGTCCAGGCGCCCGGCCACCGCCAGGCCGGCTTCGGCGATCCAGCCCAGCAGCTGCTCGCGCGAACGCAAGCCCAGCCGCTCGGCGAAATCCGACAGGATCAACCAGCCCTCGCCGCCGGGCAGCAGGTGGGTGGCCAAGCCTGTAAGGAAGCCGCGCAACATGCGGCTGTCGGGGTCGTAAATCGCCTGCTCCACGGCCGAACTGGCGTGGCCCGGCAACCAGGGCGGGTTGCAGACGATGAGGGCGGCGCGGGGTGGCGCGCCATCGGCTTGCGGCAGCGGGAACAGGTCGGCCTGCCGTAAGGTGACACGCTGTGCCAGCCCCAGGCGCTGGAGGTTGTCCTGCGCGCAGGCCAGGGCGCGTGGCGCCAGTTCGGTGGCCAGCACCCGCGGCACACCGCGGCGCGCCAGCAGGGCAGCAAGCACGCCGGTGCCAGCGCCGATGTCCCAGGCTTCTCCCTGCGGGCCCAGGGCGGTCAAGGCCGCGGGCAGGGGCGCGTCGCGCACGAGGTCGAGGTACTCGCCACGCACCGGCGAAAACACGCCGTGGTGGGGGTGGATGCTCGCGCCCAGGGCGGGCACGGGCACCCCCTTCTTGCGCCACTCGTGCGCGCCGACCACGCCCTGCAGCTCGCGCAAGGCGGCCGCGTAGGGTTCAGGCGGCTGCCAGGCCTCGTGCGCTTCTGCGCAAGCCTGCCGCACATCGGGCGCCCGGCGCAGGGGGATGGTGTGGTCGGCGTCGAACGGGATCAGCAGCAGCCCCAGGATGCGGGCGCGCTCGGCCTGGGCCTTGCGGTGCCGGTGGAAGGTCTGGGTGATGTCGGTGGCGCGGGGCGCACGCTGCGCGGCGCGTTCGGCCGCTTTGTCCACCCGCCGCCCCAGCGCCTGCAGCATCTGGCGGGCCTGGTGAAAATCGCCCTGCCACAGCAAGGCCGTGCCCTCACAAACCAGGCGGTAGGCCGCATCGGCCGAGAGGGTGTCGTCGGCCAGCTGCACGCGGCGCGGCGCCGGCACCTCGCCCAGGCTGCGCCAGCGGAGATGGTGGGTGTGGCCGGCGGCGTCGGTCCAGGCGATGCGGGGGGTGTCGCTCATCGTGCGGCATGGTAGCGGGTTTGCCCGCAGCGCCGCCGCGACGGGCCTGGGCGGGCCGGCAAGTCCGGGATAATGCGGGCCCGGCCCCGCCTCGGCGCCCCATCTCCCTCGCAGACCCGCGTCCATGAACGAGCCCACGAACGCGCTCCCCCACGCACCCAACGCCGCGGCAGACAGCAGCTTGCACGAAGGCCAGCGCTTCGAGCACTTCTTCCGCGACGCGGACGCCGTGCCAGAGCACCCCCTGGCCTCGGCCTTGCAGCAACGCCAGGAAATCATCGACGCCCTGCGTGGCCTGTTCAGCGGCGCGCAGGCCGGCGTGCAGCTGCGCCTGTGGTGCTTCATGGAGCTGGCCAGCCAGCCGCAGGCACGCCTGTCGCGCGACGATGTCAACCGCCTCTTCCACATGCTGTGGCCCGAGGCCCTGGACGGCGCCCTCAAGCGCCTGCGCGAGCTGGGCTTGCTGGTCTGGGACGCCACCCCGCAGGACTACCACCTGTCCCCCCTGGCGCAGCAGGTGCATGCCTTGCTGGCCTCGCTGACCACGCCCGTCGCCTCGGCCGAGGAAGACGAGATGGCCGGCCTGCTCGCCCAGGTGGCGGGCGCCCAGCAGCTTGGCCTGGTCAACGCCAACCACCTCAAGCACCTGCACGCCCAGCTGGCACGCCTGCACGACGAGTTCGCCGAAGCGATTGCCAGCGGCTCCGAAGCGCGCTTGCGCGCAGCCCAGCCCCGCTTCGACCGCGCCCTGCAGCTGGTGGATCGCGCCGGCCAGGCCCTGACCGCGCTGATCCGCGCCGAGCACGACGACCCGCGCCTGGAGCGCGAGGCCCGCGCCATCGGCCAGGAACAGGCCCGCCTGCTGGCCATGGCCAGCCAGTTCACCCGCGCGTTGCAGCAGGCCGACCGCCAGCGCGTCACGCTGGGCTCCACCGGCCTGACGACCTCGGACGTGCGCCTGTGGCTGCAGCAGCACCCGGCCCTTCACGAGCTATTGGGCGAGGCCCTGAGCGTGCCGGTGCGCCCGGTGCTGGTCAGCCCGCACGACCTGCTCGATGTGGCCGAAGGCGAGCTCGAACGCGACCGCCCCAGCCCCGATGCCGCGGCTGGCCTGCCGCCACCGGCCGCCGCCGCCGAAGGCTCGCTCGAAACCCTCAGCCTGCCAGCCGAGCTAGGCGCCCTGGTGCAGCAGTTCGGCCGCTGGCACGAGCTCACCACCAACGGCACAGACAACAACGGCGGAAAAGACAACAGCCGCCCCTTGAGCGACGCCATCCTCGGCGGTCGCTTCGCCCAGGCCGCCTACCGCCTGCAGCTGATGCCCCTGGTCGGTGACGCGCAGGCGCAGACCCTCAAAGGCCTCACGGGCGATTTGGCCCGCACGCCCTGGGACTGGTCCTTCGAGCCCCACCACATCGGCACCGACGACGAGGCTGTCGCCCTCATCAGCGCTGGCTCCTTGCGCCCGCTGAATGCGCTCCCCGCGCACATCGACGCGCCTGCCGCCCCCGAATCCCAAGCGAAGAACCCATGAGCACCCACCTGGACGACGCCGCCCTGCTGGCGGCCGAACTGCTGGCGCGCCGCTGGCTGCCCCGACAACACCCCAAGGTCAAGCGTGCCCTGATCGACGCCGACCTCTGGGCCGCCACGCAAGAGCGCCTGGCCCAGGTCGGCCTGCGCCTGATCGACAACCTCTACGCCGACCACGTCAGCGTCGCGCTGCTGCGCCCGGCCGAAGCCACCGTGTTCGGCGAAGCGGGCCTCAACAGCCACAACAACATCGACCTGCCGCGCGACGCCGTTTCGCTGCTGGTGCTGGTGTGGGCGCTCATCGTGTTGCCCAAGCGCGAACGCCAGGCCGCCCGCGCCGCCAAGATCGACAAGAACGGCGAAGGCGACGCACAGAACGACATGTTCGGCAAAGACAAGCCTGTGCCCACGGCCGCCAGCGTCAGCCCGCTGGTGTCCTATCGCGCCCTGCTGGCCGACTTCGGTGTGCAGCTGGGCAAGAAGACGCGCCTGGACACCAACCTCAAGCGCCTGGAAAACCACGGCTTCATCGTCCGCAAGGGCGAGGACATCGCCGAAGGCCCCCTGCTCGATTTGCTGCTCGACTACGACGTGCTCGCCCCCCGCATCCTGCAAGGCGCCCTGGGCGACGTGCTCAGCCAGGCCAAGGCCCTGCAGGCCAGCCTGCCGCTGGCATTGACCCAACCCGCGCTGGAAGAAACAGACGACACCGCCTCAGAAGATGGGGCCTGACCCATGTTCCACCTGCAAAGCCTCGAACTGCTGCACTGGGATTACTGCCAGCGCCTGACCTTGCCGCTCGACGGCGCCATCATCACCGTGGCCGGCCCCAACGGCTCGGGCAAGACCACCCTGCTGGACGCCATGCGCACCCTGCTGGGCCTGGAGTGCTCGGGCGGCCGCAACTACAAGACCTACGCGCGCCACGCCAACGCCGACAGCGCCTGGCTGCGCGCCACCGTGGACAACCGCCCGCGCAACCGCCAGTCATCGAACCGGCCCTTCGCCCGCTGCCTGCTCTACGCGGACGTGGTCACGCTGGCCTGCCGCATCGACCGCAACGGCGGCGACTGGACGCGTCGCTACACCATGGTCGAAGGCGACGTCAGCATCGAACAACTGATCGAGCGCGGAGGCGCCACCGACAAGGACTGGCTGGGCATCGACAACTGGCGCAAGCGCCTCGAAGGCGCCGGCCTCTCACGCGCCATCGCCAAGGTGCTGGCCCTGGAGCAAGGCCAGACCGACCGCCTCTGCGAGTACTCGCCCAAAGAGCTGCTCAAGCTGGTGTTCGATGTGTTCGGCGACCAGGACGTGCTGGACCGCTACGACGAGGCCCGCAGCCACCAGAAGCAGCTGACCCAGGAAGTGGAGGCGGCCGAACGCGAACTGGCACATGGCCGTGCCCAGCGCGCCGAGCTGGAAGTGCGCGTCAACAACCACCGCCAGTACGAGCTCAAGTGCCAGGAGCGCGAACGCCTGGCCACCGAGGTCGTGCCGGTGATGGCCAACCACGAGACGCGCAAGCAACTCGCCGCCAAGCTGCGCGAACTGCACCGCCAGCGCCTGCAGTCCGGCGACGACCGCCGCGCCCACGGCCAGGTCAAGGCCGAGCTGCTGCAACGCCTGCAGGATCAGACCGCCGCGGCCGAACGCGTCGAAGCGCTCGAAGCCAAGGTCCGCACAGCCCGCCGCACGCAAGAAGAAGCCCGCGACGCCGAGCGCCCGATCGAGCTCATCGTCAAGCGTGCCGACGAGCTGCAAGGCCTGGCCGTGGTCGAAGGCGATGCCGCCCAGCTCACCACGCGCATCGCCGAACTCAGCGAGCACAAGCAAAAGCTGTCTGCCCAATGGCAGCGCCTGAAAGACCAGCGTGACGACGCGCAAAAGGCCTTCGACGCGCTCAAGGGCCAGCGTCAGGCCCCGCCGCCGCCCGACGTGGTGCGATTCCGCCGCGCGCTCGACGAAGCTGGCATCGCCCACCACCTCATCGCCGATGTCATCGAGATCACCGACGAGCGCTGGCGTGCCGCCGCCGAGGGTGTGCTGCGCGGCAGCCGCTGGGTCGTGGTGCTGGCCAAGCCCAGCCAGGAAGCGCAGGCCATGGCGCTGGCCGAGAAGGAACGCTACCGCCATTACATCGTGGCCGATGCCGAAGACGCGCCTGCGGACGCCGACAAGCACAGCCTGCTGGCCGTGCTGAAGGCCTCCGCCCCGCTGCCGCGCTGGCTGCTGCGCCAGCTCGAACACATCCGCCGCGTGGACAGCACCGAGGCAGGTGTCAAGCAAGGCGGTGAATGGATCACCCCCGAGGCCTACCACCGCGATGGCCGTGGCGGCCGCTCGGTGTGGGTGGACCCCAGCCAGCACCAGTTCGGCGCCTCGGCCGTGGCCACACGCCGCGCCTCCATCGAAAACCGCCTGGCCCAGCTCGACGAAGAGATGACCCGCGTCGTGCGCGACCAGGCCTTCTTCGACCGCCAGCTGCAAGATGCCCGCCAGGCCGCACAAGGCTTCACCGCCGCGGCCGAGCTCATCGAGCGCGAAGCCGAGTTCAACGAAGCGCGCCGCCAACTGCCCGTGCTCAAGCAGGCCCGCATCGACGCAGGCGAGCGCTGGCAAGGCGCCGAAGCCGAGCTCAAGCGCGCCGTGGTCGAGCAAACCAACGCCCAGCACGCCTACCGCCAGGCCCAGGAACGCCTGGCCCACATCGAGCAACGCAGCGCCCAGCACGAGCGCGAATGGCAGGCCCGCTTCGACGACCTCATCGGCCAGGCCGTGATGTCACGCGAGGTGAAGCTCTCGCTGCCCGCCAGCTGGCGCCGCGCCGAGCGCATCCGCGAGATGCAGGACCACTATGGCAACGCCACCCAGGCCCGCCTGCGCGCCGAAGCCGTGGACCGCGAGCTCACCGAAGGCCAGTGGGAGACCGACGCCACCGTGGTCGAACAACTCACGTTGATGAACGCCAACGTGCTGCGCCAGGAAGACGAGCTGGGCCAGCGCAAGGCCAGCAACGCCGCTGCGGCCATCGCCGTGGACAACGCCCGCGAGCGCTACACCGACGTGCTCAAGGTCACCGTGCGCCGCTACCGCAAGAACATCATCGAGCTGGGCCAGCTGGCCGGCGTCGATGTGCAATGCGAGCTGCCCCACCTCGGCCAGGACGACGTCAGCCTGCGCCTGGCCGAACTCAAGGTGCACTTCAACTTCGATGGCAAGGGCCACATCGGCCTCAACGACGGCGAAGCCTCGGGCGGCCAGCAAGTCATCAAGTCGCTGATCCTGCTGGTGGGCCTGATGAAGGACGACGAGACCCCTGGCGGCTTCGTCTTCATCGACGAGCCCTTCGCCCACCTGGACGTGCGCAACATCCAGCTGGTCGGCCACTTCCTGCGCTCCACCCGCGCGCAGTACGTGCTGACCACGCCGATCACGCACAACGTCGAGGTCTTCGAGCCTGCCGACGTCACCCTGGTGACGGCCAAGAAGCCCAAGGGCGCGCGCTGGGCCCCGCCGATTGGCGTGCTGCAGCGCCGCCCGCCGGCCGATGTGGTGTGAGCTCTGCAGGGCGGGGCAGCGGCATCACGCGGGAATACCCCATCGGCCGATGACGCCAAGCGTCTGGCTCCCGACATTCCCGCCCCCCGCATCGCGGTGCCCGGGCGCAAAGCCCCAGGAAAACGCGCAGACCGTGACCCATTGCACGGCCTGAGACTCGTTCAACGCGCAACGCCACACCGTTGAAGGAGACATGCCATGCCCCTGCGCCCCCTGCTGACGAAAGCCGCTCACACCCTGGGGCTGGCCCTGGGCCTGACCCTGACCTGCACCGCCGCCCAGGCCGGCTACTTCCAATGGGAGGCCGTCGAGCTGCCCGCCGCCAGCGGCGCCAGTTGCGGCAACGGCACGCCGTACCGCTTCTTCGTCAACCGCACGCCCTTCACCAGCAAGACGGTGGTGATGTTCGAAGGCGGCGGCGCCTGTTGGGACCAGGCCGCGTGCAAGGGCGGCACCCTGCTGGACGCGGTGAACCCGGACGGCATCCCGGCCAACTACATGACCGACTGGAACCGGCAGGCCCACCTGGGCCTGGTCACGCCCTTCACCATGCGCCTGCACCCACTGCAGTCGGTCCAGACGCAGGGCTGGAACATCGTCTACCTGACCTACTGCACGGGCGACGTGCACACCGGCAACAAGGTCGCGGTTTATGACAACGTCGACCCGACGCAGCCCCTGAGCTATTTCCACCGCGGCGCCGTCAACGCCAAAGCCGTGGCCCGGTGGATGGCGTCCAACCTCAAGCAACCTGATCAGCTGCTGCTGACCGGCTTCTCGGCCGGCGGCGTGGGCTCGGCTGCGCTGTACCCGGCCTTCCGCGACACGCTCAAGCCCAAGAAGATGGCGCTGCTGTCGGATTCGGGCCCGCTGTTCGACGTGCCGCGCAACGCCACGCCCGAGCAAGCACCGTCTGTGCTGCTGCACAACAAGATCCGCACCGTGTGGGGCTTGGACGGGCCCAACGGCCTGGTCACGGAACTCGTCACCAAGTACCCCGGCGCGGGCAACGCCGACAACCTGGGCAGCATCACCGCGGGCCTGGGCAAGATTTTCCCCAACGACCGCATTGGTTACGCGAACTTCCAGGAGGACACCAACTTCTCGGCGTTCTCGTACCAGAAGTTCTACCCCGAGATCGCCAATGCCCCCGACAACGCCACGCGCCTGAAGCTGCTGAACCAGAAATGGCGCCAGGAGTTGACGCCCTGGATCGCGCAGATGCAACCGCATGCCAACATCGGCTGGTACATCCCAAACAAGCGGGAGCTCAACGGCTCACACTGCCTGACCATCGTGACCTTCGGCGGCACCAGCATCGTCGAGGCCCAGCTGCACGATGTGGGTGCTTTCGTGGACAACCTGCTCGACGGCAAGGGCCCGGTGATGCGTGCCTTCGAGGCCAACCCGACCAGCCAACGCGTGCTGCTGAGCGACTGGTTTGCCGACTGGATTGCGCCGCTGCTGCCCTGACAGCACGGCCGAAAACGTGAAAGGGCTCCCGAGGGAGCCCTTTCGTTTGCTCGCCAAGCGGCGACAGCGCGGAGGTCAGGCCGTCGCTTCTTCCTCGGCGCGGCGCTTGCGCACGCCACCCACCACGGCCACGCCAGCCAGGACCAATGCCAGGGCGGCCGGCTCGGGCACTTGCGTGACGGCTTGGGCGTAAACGCTGCCCATGAATGCCGCGCGACCTGGCTGGGCCAAACCGGCGATCGTCAGGGTGTGTTCGCCCGCCTCGAGGTTGGCGAGGCTGAAGTTCAGGCTGGTCGCTGGCGTCAGCGAAGGCAGCGCGAGCAAGTCGATGCCGTCGATGGCGGCGCCGAACAGCAGCGGCGCCACCAACACTTCGCCGAACAACGACTCCAGGACCGAGGCCGAGCCGTACACATCGCTCGTCACGCTGAGCGTGAAGTTGTAGGTGGCAGCGAAGGGCCGGAAGCCATCTTCGTTGAAGTAGGCGCCGAACTGCACGGGGAAGCGGTTCAGCTCACCCAGGTCGCCCGTGGGCATGACGACGCTGCCCGCCTGGGCCAGGCCGGCGCACATCAGAGCAATGGTTGCGATGGTGTGTTTGACGAATTTCATGGTGTTCCCTGGGCGCCACGCTCGGGCGGCACAGATTCGACAGGTGGTGCGTTGACGCCGAACCTTCGGCTTCATCTTGTTACCAATTGTTGATGCCCGACCTGACGCCTGATACCCCCCGCTCAGGGGGATTTGTCATGGAAATCAGGCCCGTTCGCCATGCGAAACGTCGATGTGAATGACATCACGTTTCGCGGGGCTGGTCCGTTTGTGCACCGCGGCAAGAGATTGCCATCTTGCGGCGCTGCTGCGCCGCAGCATCCTCCGAAAAGCGGGACAAAACCCGCAGGCCCGACGCCATGCTGGGGCGTGCGTGGGCGCTTGCGGGGCTGCGACAGAGGGGAGCACCAGGGTCGGGGCTGATTGCGCCGCCCTGGCCGGTCGAGCGGCTCAGGCGGCTCAGGCAGCCAGACGCTGTTCCAGCTTGGCCTTGGTGGCGGGCATGGCGGCCGGCAGGTTGTGCGACAGCTGGGTGAACAGCTCGTCGTGCAGCTTGAGCTCTTGCTGCCACGAGGCCTTGTCCACGCCGATCACGGACTGGAACTGCTCCTTGGTGAAGTTCAGGCCGTTCCAGTTGATGTCTTCGTAGGTGGGGCTCACGCCGAAGGCGTTTTCCACACCGCCGGCCTTGCCCTGCAGGCGGCCCAGCATCCATTCCAGCACGCGCATGTTTTCGCTGTAGCCCGGCCACACGAACTTGCCGTCCGGGCCCTTGCGGAACCAGTTCACGCAGTAGATCTGGGGAAGCTTGGCGCCCGAGGCCTGCAGCTTGGCGCCCAGGTCCAGCCAGTGCTGGAAGTAGTCGCTCATGTTGTAGCCCATGAAGGGCAGCATGGCGAACGGGTCACGGCGGACCACACCTTGCGCGCCAAAAGCGGCAGCGGTGGTTTCCGAGCCCATGGTGGCGGCCATGTACACACCCTCGGTCCAGTCGCGGGCCTCGGTCACCAGTGGCACGGTGGTCGAGCGGCGACCGCCGAAGATGAAGGCGTCGATGGGCACGCCAGCGGGGTTGTCCCACTCTGGGTCGAGCACCGGGTTGTTGGTGGCGGCCACGGTGAAGCGAGCGTTCGGGTGCGCAGCCTTGACGCCCTTTTCCTTGGCGATGGCCGGGGTCCAGTCGTTGCCCTGCCAGTCGATCAGGTGAGCCGGGGCCTCGTCGGTCATCGATTCCCACCACACGTCGCCGTCATCGGTCAGGGCCACGTTGGTGAAGATGACGTCGCGGTCCAGCGACTTCATGCAGTTGAAGTTGGTCAGGGTGTTGGTGCCCGGGGCCACGCCGAAGTAGCCGGCTTCGGGGTTGATGGCGTAGAGCTTGCCATCGGCACCCGGCTTGATCCAGGCGATGTCGTCACCGATGGTGGTGACCTTCCAGCCGTTGTAGCCCTCGGGCGGAATCAGCATCGAGAAGTTGGTCTTGCCGCAAGCCGACGGGAAAGCGGCCGCCACGTGGAACTTCTGGCCTTCGGGGTTGGTCACGCCCAGCAGCAGCATGTGCTCGGCCAGCCAGCCCTGGTCGCGGCCCATGGTCGAGGCGATGCGCAGCGCAAAGCACTTCTTGCCCAGCAGCGCGTTGCCGCCGTAGCCCGAGCCGTACGACCAGATTTCGCGGGTGGCGGGGTAGTGAACGATGTACTTGGTGTCGGGGTTGCACGGCCAGGCCACGTCCTTCTGACCTTCGGCCAGCGGTGCGCCCACGGTGTGCACGCACGGCACGAATTCGCCGTCGGTGCCCAGCACGTCGATCACGCCCTTGCCCATGCGGGTCATGAGCTTCATGTTGACGGCCACGTAGGCGCTGTCAGACAGCTCCACGCCGATGTGGGCGATGTTCGAGCCCAGGGGGCCCATCGAGAAGGGGACGACGTACATCGTGCGGCCAGCCATGGCGCCTTTGAACAGGGCGTTTTCGCCGGTCTGCAGCTTGGCGCGCATCTCGGCCGGGTCACACCAGTTGTTGGTGGGGCCGGCGTCTTCCTTGCGGTCGGAGCAGATGAAGGTGCGATCTTCCACGCGGGCCACGTCGGACGGGTGGGTCCAGGCCAGGTAGGAGTTGGGGCGCAGCTCGGGGTTGAGCTTCTTGAAGGAGCCGGCTTCGACGAGCTTGCCGCACAGGCGGTCGTACTCTTCGGTGCTGCCATCGCACCAGTAGATGTCCTTGGGCTGCAGCAGCGCGGCCATTTCGGCCACCCAGGCGATCAGCTTGGTGTTTTTGACGTAGGCAGGTGCGTTCACCTGGGCAGCGGTCGTTGACATGTGAAGGGCTCCAGAAGATAAAAACAGGGTCTCGACAGCGCTCCGAGCAGGCTCCGTGCACGGCTTTCGCCCGCGCAACCCGGCATCGCGCAACGCTCTCGACACCCCGTCGGCAGATTCGGCGGGAACTTCGTAGTTTAATCCAGGCGACTCAAGTTCGCCTGCCCCCTTGTCCGCGGGGCAAGCCAGTCAGCCCCGAGACAGAGCATGAACAGCGTCACGAACGCCCGTGCTTTTCAGATCCTGATACAACCGAGGGTCAGCCGCAGGAGGCGCCAGATGGCCGCAGCGGCACACTGTGACCCTCCGGAGCGGCTCAGGTTCCGCGCGCCCCGGTTTGGCACCGAGGCCAGCGCCAGGCCCGCCACCCGACCCACCTCGCCATGCCCATGCTTCCGCGCATCCGTCCCGCTCAACGAGGCACACCGCCGACACCCGCAACCTCGTCCGCGCCGAACATGGCGCTGCCCGGTCGCCGCCGCGTGCTGGGCGTGTGTGGCACAGCCTGGGTCATTGCGGGCCTGACCGGCGGCATGTCAGCACTCCTCGGCGACGCGGCCCGGGCGAACCCGCGCGTGGCGCCGCGTGCCGACAGCCCGGAGGTCGGCGTGGACCCGGCACTGGTGGCGTCCGGCCTGACCGCTCGCTGGGGCCAGGCCATGCGTCGAGACCTCGGCTGGGCCGCCCGCTGGACGCCCTTGCCATCCGGCGCCCTGCTGCGCGCTCTGGCGCAAGGCGACATCGACATGGGTGTGTTCCTGGGCCACCCGCTGGCGGAGCGCTTGTCCCAGGAGGGACTGATCCACGACCGGCGCCCGCTGGCACACACCGACGTTTTGCTGCTGGGCCCGCTGCAGGACGACGCCGGCATCCGCAGTGAAGCCAACCCTGCCGCTGCACTGCGGCAGGTGCTGGCCGCCCACGCCGCCGGTGCGGCCACCTGGCTGCCGCCCGACCCCGAGTCCGCGCTTGCGGCCTGGCTGACCGGCTTGGGTGTGCAGCCGCTGCCGGCAAACGGTTCCGCCAAGGTGCGCGCAGCAGGCGCGGCGGCCTACCGCCTGGCCACACGCGCTGAATGGCTGGCCGAGCAAGCCCAGCGTGGGCGCCAGGCAGCGAACATGCGTGTCTGGCTGCAAGGCGGCCCAGCAGGGCCAGCCGACATGCGCCTGGCCTGCGAGGTGGCACGCCCCTTCCGCACGCGCCACCCCGGGGCCAGCATGCTGGCGCAATGGCTGCAAGGCCCGTTGGGGCGGCAGGCCGTCCGGGCCTCGGCGCCGGCCTGGCAGGCCGTGCAAGCTTGACCGAGGCGGCGATGTCGGACCTGGAAATGCACGCCTTGTGGCTGAGTTTTCAACTGGCGGTGGTGACCGTGCTGCTGGCCACCCCGCTGGCCGTGGCACTGGCCACCGTCATGGCGCGCACTCAGTGGCGCGGCAAGGTGGTGCTCGACACCTTCATCCTCCTGCCCATGGGGCTGCCACCGGCCTTCATCGGCGTGGCTTTGTTGCTGGGCCTGGGCCACGGCGGCGCGCTGGGCGACTGGCTGCACGAGGTGATCGGCTGGCGGCTGAGCTTTTTCCCCATCGGCGTGGTGCTGGCCGTCCTCGCCATGACGCTGCCCTGGATGGTGCGCCTGCTGCGGCCTGCCTTCGAGGCCACCGACCCGATGCTGCTGGCCGTGGCCCGCTCGCTGGGTGCATCCCGGTGGCACGCCTGGTGGACGTTGACCCTGCCCATGGCCGCACCAGCCGTGGCCTCGGCCGCCGCACTCGGACTGGCCACGGCCTGGGGCGAAGCCGCGGCAACGCTGCTGCTCACAGCGCTTCTGCAGGCCCAGGGCCTGGGCGGCTCCGAGGCGCCGCTGGACGTGGTGCAGGCCCTCGCGGCAGAACTGGCGCGCAGCCTCGCCCGACCGGGCGAGGCGGGCCCACAACACGTGTCGGCCTGGAACCTGGCGGCGGTGGCTTGGGCGGTCGCGCTGGTTGCAGTGGGCCTGAGCGAATGGGCCCGCACGCGCTGGCGCCGCATGTGGCGCACCCGCTTGCACGTGGCGGCCGCGGCCGCGAACCCGCGGTGACGCTGCACTGACATCGCCATGAGCCAGCCCACCCTGCCGCGTGCCTTGAGCGTCGAGTTGCACCTGCGGCAGCCGGACCACGACGTGCGCGCGCAGTTCCGCGCCTTGCCGGGCCGCGTCTGCGCGATCGTGGGACGGCAGCCAGGCGACAAAAGCGCCCTGCTCAAAGCCGCTGCCGGCCTGGCACCCGCACTGAGCGGCCGCGTGGCGCTGGGGCCCGATGTGCTGTACGACAGCAGCGCGGGCACCGACATGCCGCCCCACGTGCGCCGCCTGGGTTGGCTGGACGCGCAAGCCCACATCTTTCCCCACCTCAACGTGCGCGACAACCTGCTTTACGGCCGCCGGGCGCTGGGACGGCGGTGGTCTGGCACCCATGGCGCCGACGTGGGCGCGGTGGCGCGCTGGGCGGGGCTGCAATCCATGCTGCCGCTCAAGGCCGGGGCACTGGGTCCGGCGCAGCGCCTGCGCGTGGCCCTGGCGCGCGCCTTGGCCGCCCATCCCCACGCGCTCTTGCTGGACGATGCACTGGGCAGCGTGCCGGAGCACGAGCGCGAGGCGCTGCTGGAGCTCCTGGCAGAGGTGCCCTCGCGCTACCGGCTGCCGGTGGTGATGGCGACGTCACGCATGGACGAGGTCATCCGCATGGCCGACGACGTTGTCATCCTGCACGAAGGACGCATGGCCAGCGCCGGGCCGGTGGCGCAGATCTTGTCGGACGTGTCGCTCGCCACCTTCCTGGAAGGCGTGCATGCCGGCAGCGTGCTGGAGGGCGAGGTCACGCGGCACGACATCGAATGGCTGCTGAGCGAAGTCGATGTGGGCGGGCAATGCGTGACGGTGCCCGCGATGCTGCACGGCGTGGGCAGCAAGGTGCGCGTGAAAGTGCGTGCCCGTGACATCGCCCTGCACCGCGAGATGCCCACCGACACCAGCGCCAGCAACCTGCTACGCGCGCGCATCACCCAGGTGATGCTGGCAGGCGAGCACGGCACCTATGGCGCGGTCAGCGTGGAACTGGCGCGCGAGCTCGACTCGGCCAACCTGCAGGTCAAGCCTGGCGCCGCGCTGTGGGCCCTGCTGACGCGCAAGTCCATCCAGCAGATGGGTTGGGCACCCGGCCAGCCTTGCATCGTGGGCTTCAAGGCCATGGCCACGGCGGTGTCGCCCTGGCGTTAGGATCAGGCGGTTCCCACCAACGGCCGTCACCGGCCACCGCCGACCATGCCCGACACGCCCCACACCCTGGCCCATGACCTGTCCTTGCGGCGCGTGCTGGCGGTGAACGTGGCCGCGGCCACGGCCGTGGAGATCCAGGGGCGGCGCATCCTCACGGCCATCGGCAAGCAGCCGGTGAGCACGCTGGACCAGCCCACCCGCATCGCCGTGCGTGCGTTGGGCCTGGCCGGCGACGAGCAGGCGGACCTCAGCGTGCACGGAGGTCTCAGCAAGGCCGTGTACGCCTACCCCTTCGCGCACTACGCCTTCTGGCAAACCGTGCGTGCGCAGGCCGGCCTGCAAGGCTGGCAAGAGGCGATGCCGCACGGCATGCTGGGAGAGAACCTCACGCTCACGGGCTTGCTGGAGGCGGACGCCCACATCGGTGACGTGCTGCGCTTCCCCGATTGCGTGCTGGCCATCAGCGAACCGCGCCGCCCCTGCTACAAGCTGGAGGCCAGGCTGGGCTTCAAGCACGCCATCAAGATGATGGCGCAGTCGGGCTACTGCGGCTATTACCTCTCGGTGCGGTCGCCAGGCACCATCGCCGCGGGCGATGCCTTCGAGATCGAGCCCGGGCCGCGCGAGGTCAGCATCCGCGAACTGTTCGCAGCCAAGATGCGCAAGGACGCGCAAAGCATGGGCTGAAGCACCCGCTTGCGCAGCCCCTCAGCCGTTGCGGATGCCGGCTGCGACGTGGCCGGCCGGCACGTGCGGTGCGGCATTGTCGACGTGCCCCGTCTGGTCGTCGAAGAAGAAATCGGGCTCGAACTCGCGCAGGAACTCGCCCTTGGGCAGGCCGCCCAGGAACAAGGCCTCGTCGACCTCGATGCCCCAATCCATCAGGGTGCGGATGGCGCGCTCGTGGGCCGGTGCGCCGCGGGCTGTGACGAGCGCAGTGCGGATGCGCATGGCCGGGCCGCCCGGGCTGCCGCCCGACTGCCGCAAATCGTGCAAGGCCTGCAACAGCGGCCGGAAGGGCCCGTCGGGCAGAGGCTTGCGGGCGCGCGCGATCTCGTGGTCCTGGAAGGCGTCGAGCCCGCCTTGGTGGAAGACGCGCTCGGCCTCATCCGAAAACAGCACCGCATCGCCGTCAAAGGCAATGCGGACCTCGTCGGGGTGGGCGTCGCCAGCACGGGCGGCATGCGGCAGCACACGCGCCGCCGGCACGCCCGCGGCCAGCGCTTGGCGCACATCGGCTTCGTTGGCCGACAAGAACAGGTGCGCCTGCAGCGGCTTGAGGTAGCGCCAGGGGCTGCGGCCACGCGTGAACACCCCACGCTCGATCACCAATCCATGGTGCGAGACCGAGCGGAACACCCGCAAGCCGGAGGCCGGGTCGTTGCGCGACAGGATGACGACCTCCACACGCGCCTGCGCCGGTGCAGCAGGCGGGTTGAAGGCCAGCAGCTTGCGCACCAGCGAGAAGGCCACGCCCGGCTTGGCGGGTACCTCGATGCGGTCGAGCTGCAGGTCCATGTAGGCGCGGTCGTCCTGTCCTTCGAAGAGGCGGTTCTCTTCTTCGAAGTCAAAGAGGGCACGCGATGAAATGGCCACCACGAGGCGGCCGTCGAGGCTGGCAGGCATGGGGCGAGTATCCCCCATGCCTGGGCCAGGCGCTCAATGCACGAAGCCGATGGGCTGGCGCTTGGGGCCGCCGTCGGGCAGGTCACGCTCTTGCAGCGTGTAGCGGCCGTCGAGCTTGGCGTTGCCGAACGCCGTCATCAGCGCACGCCGCATCTCGCGCGGTGCCAGGCGGCCCAGGGCGCCCAGCACGGGCTCAGACAGCTCCGGGTCGAAGCGCTGGCCCCAGTCGTGGTCGGCGCGGATGCTGCGGTAGAGCTTGGCTGCGATCTTGCGCGCAGCGTCCTCGTCCGGCATGTCGATGTCGAACACGTTCATGCGATTGAGGATGGGATCAGGGATGCCGCGCAGGTCGTTGGCCGTGGCCACCCAGATCACCTGGCTGGCGTCGATGGGCACCTCGGCGAACTCGTCGGTGAAGCTGCCCGCGGTGTCGTGTTCCAGCAGGCTGTAGAGCGAGCCGAGCGGGTCGTACGCGTGCTCACCACCACCCTTGTCGATCTCATCGACCACCATGACAGGGTTGGCGTACTGGCCATCGACCAGCGTCTCGAAGACCTTGCCCGGCCGTGCGCCCTTCCACTGCGAGCTGGCGCCAGAGAGCACCCAACCCGCGGTCATGGAGCTCATGGAGATGAAGCCCATGCCGGTGCCCAACAGTTGCGCCACCTCTCGAGCGAAGTGTGTTTTGCCCACGCCGGGCGGGCCCAGCAGCAGCATGGGCGTGAGCTCCAGCGCATCGTGGCTGTCGCTGCACAGGGCCAGTTGGCGCTTGAGGTCGTCGAGCACTTCGTGGAAGTTGGGCAACTCGTCGTAGAGGTGCGCCATGGCTGGCAGGCCGGAGGGCTTGACCTGGAAGCGGTCCGGGCCCTTCTCCAGCATGCGTTCGTAGGTGGCGCGCAAAGACTCGTGCTCGCGTGTGGGCAGCTTGCCCAGTCGCCGCTCGACCTCATCGACGCGGTAGACATGCCGCATGTGCGCGATGGGGATTCGCCCGCCGTGCCGCGCACCGCGCGCCTCGTCCCCACCCCAGCCATCCCGGCTCACCGGGACCAGATCGGTACAAGCACTCATCTCAGACCTCCATGCCAGGCCACTGCGTCTCATGATTGCAGCAAAGCCCGCGCCGCGTGAGCCCCCGAACAAGGGGCACAGGGCCATTCATATCACCGCATGCAGGTGGTGCAAAGGTGGCGAGCCCTGGGGGTGGCCGTGGGGGTGCGCACAATGTCACTCTGCACCACACTCGGCCATGTCGGAACCGCGCCCCACCAACTCATGCAAACGCGCCACGCCAGAACATCGCCCCTTACCCCAGCAAGCGTGACCGTGACTCTGCCGCTCACCCTCCTTCGCAGCATGCGCCAAAGCTGGGCCATCGCGCTGATGGCGCTGCTCGGCGCGTGGGTGATGACCCTCATGCTCGCAACGCCGCTGGATGCCTCCGGGGTGCAATGGTCAAACACGCGCCTGCTTTCCATGCGCGCGGGCACACAAGCACATGGGCTTGTGGCAGAGGCTCGTTCTGTCAGCCTGCCCCACAGCTGGAAGCCCAGCGGCTTGCCGTCGTCTGGCATCGCGACATACGCGCTGTCAGTGATGCTGCCGAACGACATCGCCACCAGCAGCCTCTCGCAACCCTGGGCCTTGCGCTTCGACCGGCTCAGCCCCGCCCATCGGGTCTGGATCAACGGACGACTGCTGCACAGCAGCTTGCCACGGGACGGGTGGCTGGCATTGCCTGCACCGCAACTGCTGGACGTGCCCGGCGGCATGCTGCGCGCCGGGATGAACGAGGTACAGATCGAAGTGCACTGCGCGGGACAAGGAGGTCTGACGATGCCGGTCCTGGCGCCCAAGGCATCGCTGCAGCATGACTTCTCGCTCGAGCAGTGGCTGACACGCGACCTGCTGGTCGTCCTCAACATCGTCTGCATCACCTTTTCACTGTTCGTCGTGATGCTGTGGTGGCTGCGTCGACAAGAGGCCGCAGCTGGGCTGTTCGGCCTGCTGATCATGGTCGGAGCGTTGCGCAACTGCCGCTATTTCGTCGAAGCAGACCTGTATCTCTCGGCGAATTTCGACTCTTGGCTGTACTTCACGGCCCACGTGGTCACGGCATGCGTTCAGGGTTGGTTCATCATGGCCCTCGTGAGCAAGCCATGGCGAAACTTCAATCGCGTGCTCTGGATCGTCATGCTGGGCTTCCCCACCTTTGCCGTGGTCGCCATGCCGTGGGATCCGGGCCTGACGCGGGTGCGCGACACATTGCAAGGCGGACTGATCCTGCTGATGCTGCCATCGATGGCTCTGCTGGCACGAGGACGCCACACGGTTGCACGCAAGCCGCTGCTGGGGCTGGGCGTGGGCTGGCTCGTGGTGCTGATGGCCAGCATCCATGACTTTGCCTTCGGTCGACTGGTGGGTGACGTTGCCTTCTCGTTTTGGCTGCCATGGGCCATTCCCATGGCGCTGCCGTCTTTTTCGGTGATGGTGGTCGAGCGCATCGTCAGCGCCTTCAACGAAATCGAAGAGGTCAACCAGCACCTCGAAACCAAGGTTGCCGAGCGCACGCGCGAGCTGGCGGCGGCCAACGCGGCCAAAAGCCACTTCCTGGCCTCGGCCAGCCATGACCTGCGCCAACCCGTCGCGGCCATCGGCCTGATCACCGACCTGCTGCAGTCCCGGGTGACCGACCCTGCCTTGCGCGGCCTGACCGACCGGCTCACACGCGCCGTGAACTCGATGGAGAGCCTGCTCAAAGGACTGCTGGACCTCTCTCGCCTGGACTCCGGCACCGTGGACGTGCAACGCCGCCGCGTGAAGCTGCAGCCCTTGCTGGAGGCCGTGACGAACCACGAAGCCGAATCGGCACGCCAGAAGGGTCTGCGGTTGCGCATCCGCCCCTCCGACGCCACCGTCTGGACGGACCCGGTGCTGCTGGAGCAGATCCTGCGCAACCTGGTGGGCAACGCCATCCGCCACACCGCCCAGGGCGGGGTGCTGGTCGGCATGCGCCGGCGCGGCAACACCTGGGTGCTGCAGGTGTGGGACAGCGGCCCAGGCATCGAGCCGGCCGACCAGCAGCGCATCTTCGAGGCCTTTGTGCAATTGGGCAACCCAGCCCGTGAGCGCTCGCAAGGCCTCGGCCTGGGCTTGGCCATCGTGCAGCGGGCCGCCACCTTGCTTGACCACGCGGTCGGTGTGCGCTCCGTGGTGGGCAAGGGGTCGGTGTTCAGCGTGACGATGCCCGCGGCGGCGCTTGTGCAGGATGCCGCACGGGGCACGCGCTTGGGCACGGACACCGTCTCGGCCGTGCGCGTGGGTGCTCGCGGCGGCGTGCCTGCGGACATGGAAGGCAACTCGTCTGCGCCTGACGATGGCCAACAGCGCCTGCACGCCGGCGCACTGGTCACCCTGCCGGCCATTCCTGCACAGCGCGTGCTTGTCGTGGAGGACGACCGCGGCTTGCGCGACACCCTCTTGAGCCTCCTGCAAAGCTGGGGCGTCAGCGAAGTGCACGCGGCCGACAGCCTGGCTGGCGTGAAGGCCCTGCCGAGCCACCCATGGCAGCTGGTGTTGTCCGACCACCGCCTGGCCGACAGCACCGGCCGGGAGGTCATCGCCCACCTGCGCGCCCGTCAACCTGGGTTGCCAGCCCTGATCCTCACCGGCGACACCTCGCCGGAGCAACTGGCCGAGTTGGCCCGCAGCGGCCTGCCGGTACTGCACAAGCCGTTCAGGAGCGAAAAAATGCGGGCCATGATCGTGGAGACCATGGCCCGCTCAGCACAAGATGACAGCGTCTGAGGCGCCTAGCGTAGCAAGAAGCCCCTGCGCCGTGGCTCGTCCGTTCGGCCGATCGACAGCGCACTCCCCCGCGAACGCGGGCTGCCAGACCCGCTGACCCCGGGCGGGTTGGCGCTTCAGTGCTTGCGCGACAGCGGCCCCAGGGCCACGCCGGCGCGTGCCACCGCCACCACGGCCTGCGTGCGGCTGCCAACGCGCAGCTTGCGGAAGATGGCAGACAGGTGGGTTTTGACGGTGGACTCGGACAAACCCAGCATGCGGCAGATCTCTTTGTTGGCCTTGCCCTCGATGAGCAAGCGCAACACATCGAGTTGGCGCCCTGAGAGGCCCAGCACCGACTCGGGCGCATCCTCCTCGGGGGATGCGGTGGCCGGCGCAGGCACCGCCGGCGCCTCGTCCGGCGAACCGGTGTCGGCCTCGGTGTGGCCCAAAGCCTCGGCACCCAGCAACTCGGGCAGGTAGACCTCGCCGGCCAGCACGCGGCGCAAGGCGTCCTGCATGGTCGCGGCCTGAACGGTTTTGGGAATGAAACCCGCAGCTCCCCCATCGATGGCCGACACGATGGTGGCGGCGCGGTCGTCGGCCGAGAGCACCACCACGGGTACCTCGGGCGCAATCGCACGCCACTGCTGCAGGGTCTCGAGGCCCTGGCGGTCGCCGAGGTTGAGGTCCAGCAAGGCCAGCTTGACGTCGGGGTGCGCCTGCACCACCGCTGCGGCTTCGGCCAGGTCACCCGCTTCCAGCAGCGACAGGGCCGCATGGTCGGGCAGGTTCAGGCGGTGCTGTATCAGCAGGCTGAGGCCATCCCGGAACAGGGGGTGATCGTCTATCAACAGCAGTTTCATGCTGCCATCCTACGCCATGCAGATGTCATTCGATGACAGATCGCGCCACCCACCAATGGGTGCCCCCATCCGGGCGGCTCATATCGCGGCACACCCCGCCCGGTTCACTTGACCCAGGTGTTCATCTGCATGATGGGCATCATCACCGACATCACGATGAGCATGACCACCAGGCCCATGACCACGATGAGCAGGGGCTCCAGGATGGTGGCGATGGCCAGGGCGCGGCGCTGGACCTCGCCCGACAACTGCACGGCGGCACGCTGCAGCATCAGCGGCAACTGGCCGGTCTGCTCACCGAGGCGCGCAAACATGGCGAGCAGCCCGGGAAAACGCTTCTTGGCCGCCAGGGCCGAGGCGAGAGGCGCCCCCTCGCGCACCTGAACCAGCGCCTCCATGGCGTCGGCGCGCATGGCCCGGTTCGAGAGGGTCTCGGCCGCCGCTTGCAGTGCTTTGAGGATGGGCACGCCCGAGCCGGCCAGCATGGCGAGCGTGCCGGCAAAACGCGCTGCGTTGTAGCCGCGCGAGAGCCGCCCGATGATGGGCAACTCCAGCCAGAAGGCGTCGAAGCGCTTGCGGAAGGCCTCATCGCGGCGTGCCACGATGAGCACGCCCACACCGCCAAAAATGACCAACCCCAGCAACCAGCCCCAGCCGCGCATGAAGGCGCTGAGGCCCAGCATGAACTGCGTGAGGACGGGCAAGGCCCGCTTGCTGCTCGAAAACACCTGCGCCACCTGCGGCACCACGAACACCAGCAAGGCGATGACGATGACGATGGCGAACAGCGACACGATGGCCGGGTAGAGCGTGGCGCCGATGAGCTTGGACTGGAGTTGCTGCTGCTCCTCCAGGTCGTTGGCCAGCTTGTCGAGCACACCGCCCAGTTGGCCGCTTTGCTCACCCGCGGCAACCACACCGCGGTAGACGTCGTCGAACTCCCGCGGGAAGCCTGTGAGCGCGCGCGCGAAGGGCGAACCGGCATTGACCTCGGCGCGCAGGTGCGCCACCAGCTCGCGCTGGCGCGGATCCTCGGCCTCGTCGGCCAGGGCGGTCAAGGCGCGCTCCAGGGGCAAGCCGGCCACCACGAGGCCCGAGAGCTGGCGCGTCCACACCGACAGGGCCGAGGAATTGAACACCCGGCGCGCGAACAGCTTGGGGCTGCTGCCCTCGGGCTCGGCCACCTGCACCGCCGCCACGTTCAGCGGCACCATGTGCTGCGTGCGCAGTTGGGCGCGCGCAGCCTTGGGATTGTCGGCCTCGACCAGACCGTTGATGGTCTTGCCGGTGGCGTCCAGGGCTTCGAAGCGGAAAGCGGGCATGGCGCGGTCTGGCCTTTGTTATCCGGGGGTCACTCGCGGGTCACGCGCAGCACTTCTTCCAGCGAGGTCACACCCTCGCCGACGAGGCGGTCGCCGTCTTCCCGCATGGTCTTCATGCCGCTGAGCTGGGCCACCTCGAAGAGTTTGGCTTCCGGGGCCTGCGCGTGGATGAGGCCACGGATTTCGTCGTCGGCCACCATCAGTTCGTACACGCCGGTGCGGCCCTTGTAGCCGCTCATGCCGCACTCGCTGCAGCCCACGGGGTGCCACTTGCCCTGGCCGTCCTGCCGCTTGCAATGCACGCACAGCTTGCGCACCAGGCGCTGGCCGAGCACGCCCAGCAACGAGGACGACAGCAAGAAAGGCTCGATGCCCATGTCGGTCAGGCGGGTGACGGCGCTGGGCGCGTCGTTGGTGTGCAGTGTGGCCAGCACCAAGTGACCGGTGAGCGAGGCCTGCACGGCGATCTGTGCGGTTTCGAAATCGCGGATTTCACCGATCATGATGACGTCCGGGTCCTGACGCAGGATGGCGCGCAGGGCCTTGGCGAAGGTCAGTTCGATTTTCGCGTTGACCTGCGTCTGGCCGATGCCCGCAAGCTCGTATTCGACCGGGTCCTCCACCGTCAGGACGTTCGTCGTGGACGCATCGACCGTGCTGAGGCCCGCATACAGCGTGGTCGTCTTGCCCGAGCCGGTCGGGCCCGTGACCAGCACGATGCCGTGCGGCTGACGCAGCAGGCGCTTGAAGCGGTCGAGCGAATCGCCGCTCATGCCCAGCGATTCGAGGGTGAACTTGTTGGCGTCGCCCTTGTCCAGGATCCGCAGCACGGCGCGTTCGCCATGGGCAGATGGCAGGGTCGAGACCCGCACGTCCACCGCCCGGCCACCGATGCGCAAGCTGATGCGGCCGTCCTGCGGCAGGCGCTTCTCGGAGATGTCGAGCTCGGCCATGATCTTCAGGCGCGAGATCAGGGCGGCGTGCAGGGCCTTGTTGGGCTGCACCACCTCGCGCAGCGTGCCGTCGACGCGGAAGCGCACCGCCGACGAGCGCTCGTAGGGCTCGATGTGGATGTCCGAGGCGCCGTCTTTCGCGGCCTGCGTCAGCAAGGCGTTGAGCATGCGGATGATGGGCGCGTCGTTGCTGGACTCCAGCAGGTCTTCCACCGCGGGCAGGTCCTGCAGCATGCGCGAGAGGTCCACCGCGCTTTCAACCTCGCCCACCACAGCGGCAGCGCTGCCTTCACCGGCGGCATAGGCCGCGGCGATGCGCTGCGACAGCGTCTCGGCCGGCTCCTGCTCGATGGCGTGCACCGTGAACTTGCGCATCACTTCGGACAGGGCCGAGGGCGACACGCCGGGCGTGGCCCACAGCGTGGTGCGGTCGCCATCCTGCTCGGTGAGGACCTCCAGCAGCAAGCCGTTGGCCATGGCGAAGGTGTAGGGAAGGGGGTGACGTGCGCCCATGTGGAGCCTCGCGGGTCAGGGGGCTTTGGGATCGGCTTGCGGCGCCAGCTTGGGCGCGTAGCCCGAGGCACCCGGCATCAGCACGGTCGGTGCGGGCGCGTTGGGGTCGTCCAGCGGCTGCTTGACCGGCGGCATGGTGAGCTGGTTGCTGAGCTTGAGCGGGTCCAGCAGGGGTGCGCTGTTGACCTTGTTGAGCACGATGCTGGATTCAGGCTGCGTGTTCAATTGCCGCTGGCGCATGTAGTCGTAGCGGTCAGAAGTCAGTGTGTTGCTGTCGTCCTGGTTGCGGATGACGACCGGGCGCAGGAACACCATCAGGTTCGTCTTGTTGCGCGAGCGCGAGCGGCTCTTGAACAGGTTGCCCAGCACCGGGATGTCGCCGAGCACCGGGACCTGGGTGTCGCCGTTGCTGAACTCGTCTTTCAGCAGGCCGCCCAGCACCAGTGTGGCACCGTCGTCGATCACGACGGTGGTCTCGATGGAGCTCTTGTTCGTCGTCAGGCCCGAGGTGTTGCTCTTGCTGGACGCATCGACCGAGGAGTTCTCCTGGAACACCGTCATGCGCACCGTGCCGCCCTCACCCACCTGCGGGCGCACACGCAAGGTCAGACCGACGTCCTTGCGCTCCACGGTGGTGAAGGGGTTGACCGTGCCCGAGCTGCCAGAGTTCGAGTTGGAGTACGAGCCCGTCACGAAAGGCACGTTCTGGCCGACCACGATCTTGGCTTCCTCATTGTCGAGAGCGATCATGTTCGGCTTGGAAAGCACGTTGCCATCGGCGTTGGTCTCCAGGAAGCTGGCCAGCGCGCCCAGGCTGTAGCTGCCGTCCGACAGCTTGTGCCCAAAGGCCAGGTTCAGGCCCTTGACGGCCGAGGCGGTCGACTTCGCTGCGCCGATCAGGCTGAAGAGGCTGACCACATTGCCTTGCGCCAGGTTCGTGCCAGCCACCACTTTGTTGTTGTCGCCGATGCCACCGGCCCACTGGAAGCCGGCTTCGGCCAGCTTCTGCTCGCTGACCTCGACGATCATGGCCTCAATGTAGATCTGGGCACGGCGGCCATCGAGCTGGTCGATGACAGCGCGCAGCTGGCGGTACAGCGCGTCGGTGGCCGTGATGATGAGCGAGTTGGTGCTCGGGTCGGCCTGGATGAAACCGCCTGTGGACGGCTGGGCTGAGGCACCCACCGGGGCGGTCGACTGCGCCGAGGCGCCGCCCGAAGACGTGCCAGTGCTGCTCAGGTTGATGCCTGTTGGCGATGTGGGCGTCGTGCCGCTGCCGCCGGGCGTGCCGCCCACACCGCCGGTGGTGGTCGCCCCACCCGCGCCAGGGAAGGCCGCGCGCAGAACCTGCGCCAGCTTCACCGCATCGGCGTTCTTCAGGTAGACCACGTGGATGCCGCTGCCGCCCAGTCCGGCCGTACCAGGACGGTCGAGTCTCTGGATGAGGCTGCGCACGAGCGCCATGCGGGCGGCATTGGGCGCACGCACCATCAGCGTGTTGGTGCGCGCCTCCGCCATCACCAGCGTGCCCTGCCCCGCGGCAGCACCCGCCGTGGCGCCGGGCGCCGTGCCGCCACCGTCGGCCAGCCGCTGCACCATGGGCGCCAGATCGGCCGCGATGGCGTACTGCAGCGGGATGGCCTCCATGTCGGTGGCCGCGGGCACGTCGAGCGCGGCAATCATCTCGCCCAGGCGCTTGAGGTTGTCGGCGTAATCCGTGATGACCAACGTGTTCGTGCCCGAGTTGGCGTTGATGGTGTTGTTGGGGCTGATGAGCGGGCGCAGCACCGTCACCATGTTGGCCGCGCTCTCAAACTGCAGCCGGAAGATCTGGGTGAGCACCTGGTCGCCAGCGCGCTTGACAGGGCCCACCTCGACCGTGCCGGTCTGCAGCTTGGCCTCGGCCTCGGGCAGGATCTTGAGCATCCCGCCAACCTCGACCAGGCTGAAGCCCTGGCCACGCAGGGCTGCCAGGAAGTTGAGGTAAGCCTCGCGCGGCGTCAGCGGCTGGTCGCTGTAGAGCGTGATGGCACCCTTGACGCGGGGGTCCACGATGATCTGCTTGTCCACGATCACGGCCATGGCGCGCGCCACACCCTCGATCTCGGCGTTCACAAAGTTCAGCGTGACGGTGGCGCCACCCTTTTTCACAGGCGCTGCCAGCGCAGACGAGGCCATGAAACCAGGCAACAAGCCCGTGGGGCCGAAGGTCAGTGCCAGGGCGGTGGCCAGCGCGGTGGCGCGGGAAAAGGTCAAGGGATGGGTCTTCATGCCTTATCCGATCGAAATGACGGAACGGTCGCCTTCGCGACGCCCGATGATGTTCAACAAATTGTCCAGCGCACCCGGGTCTGTGTCGCTGGCACGGGCCTCGCCTCGAAAGCGCATGCCGGTGGGGGTCAGTCCGCCTGTCCCGGACAGCCGCAGGGCGCCGTCCAGCGTGCCCAAGCGCAATTGCACCTGGCCGTCCGCATCGCTGTCCACGTTCAAGCGGTAGCTGCCCAGGCGCTCGAGGGTGGTGAGGCGCGAGGCGGCGTTGTCGAGCGAGACCTCGGCTCGGCCCGACAGGCGCAAGCGGCCCTGCACCCACTCGAAGCGGAGGTCTTGGGCCGCAAGGCGCAGCACGCCGCCGAGCTGCAAGGTGTTCCAAGGGGTGCCGAGGCCGCCCAGCCACGCGGCCGGCCAGTGCCCCAGCTCGGCCATCGGCGCCGCGAGGGGTGCGCCCGAGGTGAGGTCGGCCTCGGTGCCCAACTGAACCCGCACACCCGACCAGCGCGGCGTGACCTGCAGCGCCAGCGGCACGGGCAGGCAGCAATCCTGTTGAAGCGACAAGCGCAAGCCGCCACCCGCCACGCGCATGCCCCAGCTCAGCCGGCCCGGCAGGGCGCGGGCATCGCGACTGCCGCGGCCACCGGTGAGCACGGCCACGGCATCGCCCTGCCAGATGGTGCCCGAGGCATCGGCCAGCAGCAGCTTGCCGTCGCTCAGAGATGCCACACCCTGCGCCAGCCAGGCGGCCGGGGCGAAGACGACGAGGCCCAGCAAAGCGCCGACACCGCCACCCCACCAGCCCCATCGGCGGCCAGCGCGGCGCATGTTTTCCCAACGCGCCACCTCCAGCGTGGACTCCAGCCAGCGCGTGGTGAGCGCGGTGGCGCCGCGCATCCAGCCAGGGCGTCGGTTGAAGAAGGACAGGCCTGCCATGGTGGGGGTGCTCAGCGGTTTGTCATGGCCGCGGCCAGGGCCACCACGACGGTGCCGGAATAAACGCCCGGCTTGACCTGCTGGAGGTTGGCCTCCAAGGGGCGCGCACGGGCGCCCACCCGGGCTTCTTCGAGCCAAGTGGCCACGGCATCGCCCGGCACATTGGTCAAGGTCAGGTTGGCGCGGTCAGGCTGCACCGCCAGGCGCGCGCCTGCCCCCAGGCGGTCCGTGGCCGCTTTCAGGGCGGCTTCGGCCTGGGCCGGCGGCACGGGCGGGCGCTGGCGCAGGGCGGTGGACTCATCGGCCAGGCGGCGCATCTGGTCGAGCTGCGCGTCGACCTCACGCAGCTGCAGCGGCGCTTGCGACAGCGTGCGCCAGGCCGGCCGCACGCCGACCAGCACCAGCAGGGTCAGGCCGGCCAGCCAGGCCGCCGCCGTGGCCAGACGGCGCTCACGCGGCGCCAGAGCCGCCCAGCGGGCGAGACCGTCGTCTCGCAGAGATTGCAGCTTGGAAACTTGTTCGCTCATGTTGACTTTCCTGGCGGTCGCGCTGCGGCTCAGCCGCGGGGGGCGCGGCGCACCTGCAGGCGGCCATCTGTCAAGGGCTCGACCTGCACGCCCGAGGCGCCCATGCGTGCACGGAATTGCGTGAGGTCGTCCGGGCCCCAGCCAGCGGGCGGCATCAGGGTCAGCGCAGTGCCATCGTATTGCAGCGCAGAAGTCGGGCGCTCGGGCGGCCAGGCCATCGCCACCACGCCCATCAGCGCTTCGAGGTCGTTGTCGCCGGTGGCACCAGCCGCGGCCCGCAGGGCTTCGGTCTCGCGCTGCATCTGCACGGGCGCGTCCAGCACCACCTGCACCTGCGGGTGAGCCTGCTTCAGGATGCGCACCAGCTCGGCGCGCTTGCCTTGCAGCTGCTGCTTTTGCTGCCAGGCCCACAGGTTGAGGCCCAGCAACTGCACACCGACGAGGGCCATCAGGCCCACGCGGGCAGGCCGCCACTGCGGGCTCATCAGGCGGCGCCATTGGTCGGCCAACGCGTTCACGCCCTTGCTGCGCGGTGTCAGCTCGAACTGCAACAGGTTCCACAGCGAGCGCGACGCCATCAGCAGGTGCTCGGCCTGGGTCTGCACCGTCACGGCACGGCCCACCCAGCGCTCGGCCGGCGAGGCCACGGGTGGTGTGGCGAAGAAGCGGGTCTGCACAGGCAGCGGCTCGGGCAACAGGCTGCGTGCCAGGCTGCCATTGGCGGGCCAGGTGGAAACGCCATCGGCCGACGACCAGGTCAGCAGCATGTCGCCGCTGGCATCACCTTCGGTGGCGGCGCTGTCCGAGGCCTCGTGGAAATAGGCGGATGCGGGCTCGTCGGGGGCCACCGCGGGCACCACACGGTCCAGGCGCAGCTTGGCCTTCTCCAACGCCATGAGTTGGCTGGTCAGCCAGGTGTGGTCGCACACCGCCACCCAGGCCTTGTCTCCGGCCTTGGCTTGGGGTGCCAGGGCGAGGTGGAGTTCCTCGGGGTCGTCCAGCAGCGCCTCTTCGAGCATGCCGGCCAGGGCGGCACGCAGGCGGGCGGCGGGCGCCTTGGGCACGGTCACGCGGTGCCAGCTCAGGTCGGTGGCCGGCATCACCGCGACCACGCTGTCGGCACGCGGCAGCATGGCAGCCACGCAGCGCCCCTGGCGCGTCATGCTGACGCCGTCGGCACTGAGGACGTAGCTGTACTCCTTCGGCCCCGGGCTGGCAGAAGCGGCATCGGGCGCCTGGACGTCAGCCTGGTGGCGGGCTCGCGTCGGCAGTTGGATGATGAGGAGGCTCATGCCGGTGAGGTCATTGGATCGGGTGGCGGAACGACAGCGCAAGGCCGCAAAACGGGCTCATACCGCAAGCTTAGGCGCTGGGGCATTGTAGGAGCGCCGAAATAGCGCCCTTTTAAGGATTGATACCCGCTTGGCGCGTTGCGCCACACTGGTGTCATGGGTTGGGGGGCTGATCCGCGCCACGCTCGACCCCGGAGAAACGCGACTGGCTGCGCACGGTCACGTCGTCGCCCGTCCGCTGCACGAGGTGACGCTGCTCGATGATGTTGTCCTCCAGGCGCAGGCGACCGCGCACCTCGAACCAATCGCTCTTGACGCTCAGCCTGCCCATGTCCCAGCTGCCAGCGCCCAGCGTGGCGCGGGCCTCGTCGGTGGTCTTGAAGGCGGCACGCTGGCGGGTTTGCACCACGCGCGCGGCGCGGGCCAGGTCCAGATTGGGCACCACCGCGGCGATCACCTCTTTGGGCGCGGTGTTCACGTTGACCTGCGTGCCATCGGGCAGCAGGGTCAGGTAGGGCCGCAGGCGCTCCAGGGTCGCGGCGTCGATGCCAAGCCACACCACTTGGTCGAATGTCTGAGGCATCAGGGGCGCAGACTGCCGGGCCGCATCGCCCCCGAGCTTTTCCAGGTAGACGGCGTTCTCCGACTGCACCGAGACCGTCGCGAGCACCGCGCGCCGCAAGGCCTGCGCCAGCCCATCGCCCAACGCGGGCGGCAGGCCCGCGTTCTCGCACAGACGCTTGAGCACGGTCAATTCCTCCGGCACGATGTCGCCATCGGCCGACACCACGTTGCGCAGGTTGTAGCGCGAAGTCACGTCATCGACCTTGCCTGAGAGGAAAGCCTCGGGGGCATCCTCGGCCGCGGTGTTGTTGCTGTCGGAGGCCAGGAAGGTGGACAGGCGCGCTTCGGCCAGGGGGATGGCCCAAGGCTCGCCGAGGTGGTCCGGCCCGCCGTTGCGCGCGTCTTCGCGCAGGATGAGCCGCGCCCAGTCCAGCGCTCCGCTGAGCACCCACGTGGCCTGCGCCCGCACGCGCTCGGCGCCCTCGACCTGCACCGCACGCCACTGCTGCCACACCATGGACGACGCGATCGTCGCCACCAAGGTGACGATGACCATGGCCATGAGCAGGGCCGCGCCGCGTTGGGGGTGCGAGCGCAGCAGGGGGTGGGTGGGGCCGTGGGTCATCATGGTTGGGGTGACAACATCATGTCGCGCGTGACGATGCCAGCCATGCCGCTGCCCTCGCCCAACACCAATTGAGAACGCACCGCCTGCGGCAACTGCTCGCGGCTTGCCAGCGCGGCCACGGCGCCCTCACCCGAGTTGCCATCGGCCGCGCTGCCCGCGCCCGTCCCCGTGCCGGTGTTGCTGCCACTGCCGGTGTTCGCGCCCGCCGTGGTCCCTGCAGTGCCTGCTGCGCCGCTGTTGCCCCCGGCACCCGATGCCGCGCCGGAGGCCACGGGCGTGCGCACCACGTTGCCGGTGGACTGGCAATTGCTCAGGCTGCCGTTGCGGAAGCAATACACCTGCCACTGGTCCACCCCCGTGAGCGCCACCAGGGTACCCACCTCACGGCCTTGCAGCTGGGTGGACGTGCGCCAGTGTGCCTGCAGCTCGCCCACGCGCGATGTCTCGGGGCTGGCCCAGCGCAGCAGGCGGCGCTCACGCACCGTCCACACCACCACCTGCACGCCGGCCGAGGTGCGGCGCGTCAGTCGCAGGTTGGCGCCATCGAACTGCATGCCCTTGACGATTTGAGTGTCGATCACCTGCGACAGGTCGGCGTCCAGCTGTGTCATCACAGACTGCAGGCGCAGTGTCTGCTTCAGGCTGCCATCGGCCACCTGGCGCGCCGTGCTGATGGCATCCATGCCCTTCCAGGCCGTGGCCGCCAGCACAGACAAAATCAGAAGGGCCACCAACACCTCGATCAAGGTGAAGCCGCGATGGGAAGCCGGTGTGCGCATCGTGCTGGCCCGTCAGAACCGCGACAGCACGGTCGAAAGCTTCACGATGGGCTGCCTGGACTCGTCCATCACCACCGCGTCGACCCGCCGGAAGTTCACGTTGGGCGTGGGCCGCACCACCATGCTGCCCGGCAGCTGGCGACCCATTTGCTGGCAGGTGAAGTCGCTGTCGCCCACCGGCGGGTAGATCTTGCCGAGCTTGAGCGCCGTGAGCTGGTTCTCAGCGCACCATTGAGCCGAGGTCAGGTCCGTCATGCGCTGGGCGTTCACCGTCAGGCCACCAGCGGCCTTGAGGCCCGCCGTCAGCGTGATGGCAACGATGGCCAGTGCCACCAGCACCTCGATGAGGGTCATGCCGCGCGCCCTCATGGCCGAGCCCCTGCCGCCGCGGCGCCGTCGCCTGCGGGCTCACCTGTGATCACCTCGAAAGGCCCCAAGCCATCGGTGCCGATGATGATTTGCTTGCCCTCCAGCCGCAGGATGACGCTTTGCGCACCGATCACCGGCTCCGGCCCCAGCACGATGCTGCGTCCGCCAACGACCTCGGCACGGACTTCCGGCGCCAACCAGCGCAAGGGCGGCATCAGCGCTGGCGGCAGACCGAGGAACTGGAAATCGGCCTCATCGCCCTTGGACTGCGGCACCCACAGCACGGTGAGGGCGCCGGAGCGGGCCTGCGTGCGTGCCGATTCGATCAGCGCGATCAACCGCGCTGCCTCGCGCTCCAGCCGGGTCGTCGAGGTGTCGGGGACGGCAAAACTGACCACCGCCGTGGTGATGGCGATCATGGCCACCACGACCATCAACTCCAGCAGGGTGAAGCCACGCTGCCGGACGGCGTCACGGCCGGCCAGGGTCACTGCCAGGAACCGATGTCGGCGTCCCGACCTTCGCCACCGCTTTGGCCGTCCGCGCCGAAGCTGAACACATCGACCGGGCCCTTCACGCCGGGGCTCACGTACTGGTAAGGCTTGCCCCAGGGGTCCATGGGCAGCTTCTCCAGGTAGGGCTTCCAGTTGTTCGGCACCGGCGCAGCCGTGGGCTTGGTCACCAGGGCCTGCAGACCTTGCTCGGCGGTGGGGTAGCGCTGGTTGTCCAGGCGATACAGCTTGAGCGCCTGCGTCAGGTTGCTGATGTCGGTCTTTGCGGCGGTCACGCGGGCGTCGTCGGCGCGGTCCAGCACGTTCGGCACGATCAGCGCGGCCAGCAGGCCGATGATGACCAGCACCACCATCAGTTCGATCAGGGTGAAGCCGCGCTGTGCGGCCTGCGCCGCCTGGCGGGCCCAGCGCGGAGATTGTGCAAACGTCTTCATGTTCCAGTCCAAGGTGAGAATCAGCGCCCGGCGTGACCGAGGCCGCCAGCATGCCTGAGCGGTTTGCCGCGGCGACGGGGGATGAACCCGGGGTTCACCGGTCATCTTCTGGGTACACCATGTGCCCAGCAACCATCATAATGTCCACACCATGGCATCACGTCTCTTTGCACTCCTCGTTTGGGCCGCCGTTGCTGCCAGCTTGGCCTTTTGGGGCCTGCGCTGGATCGCCCGGCCAGCAGCGGTGCCGCACAACGCCTCCTCGGTCACGCTGGACGGTGGCTCTCACGGTGACAGCCGCCGGCTGCTGACCGGCCCTGCCACCGCTGCACCAGGTGCCCCGGCAGTGGACATGGGGGTGGCGGCCACCCTCGCTGCGCGCCTCAAGCTGTTGGGCGTGATCGCCCCTCGCAGCGGCACCGACCAAGGCGTGGCGCTGCTCTCCATCGACGGCAAGCCGGCGCGCGCGGTGCGCGTTGGAGGGGTGATCGATGGCGAGATGACCTTGCTGGCCATCAACCAGCGTGGGGCCCAGATCGGCCCGGGTCAAGGCCAGGTGCTGGTGTCGCTCGACCTGCCGCCGCTGCCAGCGCCCAACACGGGAACGCTGCCGGCGCCCACGGGCGTCGTCAATGGCAGCACACCGATGCCCTTGTCCGGCGGCGCGGGTGGTCCCATGGCTGGTCAGCCGATGGGCCAGACGATGGGTCAGCCGCCCGTGCGCATGACAGCGCCGCAGGAGGCTGCCAGCGGGGCCCTGGGCTCGCCCGAAGGGGCTTGAGGCAAGGCCCCTCAGCGCAGGAACAGTTGGTAAACCGGGTTGCGCGTCTCGTCCACGTACACGTAGCCGAGCTTGTCCAGCACCTTCGGGATGCGCTTGGCCTCATCCTCAGGCACCTGCAAGCCCACGAGGATGCGGCCATAGTCGGCGCCCTGGTTGCGGTAATGAAAAAGGCTGATGTTCCAGCCCGGCGGCAGGCTGGTGAGGAAGCCCATCAGGGCGCCTGGGCGCTCCGGGAAGATGAAACTGTAGAGACGCTCGCCTGAAGCCAGGGGAGATCTCCCGCCGACCATGTGGCGAATGTGCGTCTTGGCCAACTCGTCGTGGGTCAAGTCAACCGTGGCGAAGCCCTCGGCCTTGAATGCCTTGGCGATGCGCTTGGACTCGCCCTTCTCTTTCGTGCTCAGACCCACGAACACGTGCGCCCGCTTTTCGTCAGAGATGCGGTAGTTGAACTCGGTGACGCTGCGCGGGCCGACCGTCTGGCAAAAGCGCTTGAACGAGCCGCGCTCCTCGGGAATCGTCACGGCCAGCAGGGCCTCACGCTCCTCGCCCACCTCGGCACGCTCGGCCACGAAACGCAGCCGGTCGAAGTTCATGTTCGCGCCGCAATTGATGGCGATGTAGGTCTTGCCCTGGCCACCATGGCGCTCGGCGTACTGTTTGAGCGCCGCCACGCCCAGCGCGCCTGCGGGCTCGACGATGGAGCGGGTGTCCTGGTAGATGTCCTTGATGGCGGCGCACACCGCGTCCGTGTTGACGGTCACGATGTCATCGACCAGTTCACGTGTCAGGCGCAGCGTTTCCTCGCCCACCAGCTTGACCGCCGTGCCATCGGAGAACAGGCCCACGTCGGTCAGGGTCACGCGCGCGCCTTCTTTGACCGAACGCACCATGGCATCGGAGTCGCTCATCTGCACACCGATGACCTTCACCTCAGGGCGCACGGCCTTCACGTAGGCCGCCACGCCGCTGATGAGGCCGCCGCCGCCAATGGCCACAAAGATGGCCTCGATGGGCCCCGGGTGCTGGCGCAGGATCTCCATGGCCACCGTGCCCTGACCCGCGATCACCTCGGGGTCGTCAAACGGGTGCACGAAGGTCATGCCCTTCTTGCGCTCCAGCAGCTTGGCGTGCAGGGCAGCGTCGGAGTAGCTCTCGCCCTCCAGCACGATCTGGACGTGGTCACCGCCGAAGTGCCGTACCGCATCGATCTTCACCTGCGGCGTGGTGGTCGGCATGACGATGGTGGCCTGGCAGCCCAACCGCTTGGCGCCCAGAGCGACACCCTGTGCATGGTTACCAGCCGAGGCGCAAATCACGCCCTTGGCCAGTTGGGCTTTGCTCAGGCCGGCCATCTTGTTGTATGCGCCACGCAGCTTGAAGCTGAACACCGGCTGCTTGTCTTCGCGCTTGAAGAATACGTGGTGGCCCAGGCGGCGCGACAGGCTGCGCGCCTCGTCGAGCGGGCTCTCGATGGCCACGTCGTACACATGGCTGGTGAGGATCTTGCGGAGGTAGTCCTGAACGCTCAGCGGCGTGGGTGACTTGGGCGAGATCAGCTTCTTGGATGCTGATTTGGCAGCCGGCTTGGCAGGCGTCTTGGGTTGGGGCTCGGTGGACGCAGGGGGTGCGGCGGGGCGCGCGGTGGGCATGGACGGGGCTCCGAAAAGCAAGGGGCACAGCCCAACAGTCTATCGTTTGGGAGCTGTCGGCGCGCCTGTCCCGGCTGGTTTGACATCGGACGGGGCCCGCGGCTCACGCACCATGTGCCGGTGAAAGCGCGTTTGCTGCCACCGGGACACCGCCCGCCAAGGCGTCTCCAAGAAGGGCATGGCCCGCAAGGCGAGGCTGCCTGCGGCCGTGGGCGCCAGCAGCATCAGCGGATACCACGGCGCCCGCTGCGGCAAGCCGAGGTTGCGCATGCCTTGGGCACCGACGAACCAGCGCACCAGGCTGAGATGGCGTTCGCGGTCGATGTGACCCCTCAATGTCGGAGCCCACGGATACGAGCGGCTCAGTGGTTCGTCCATCAAAGCTTTGGCCAGCAGGGCGCTGGTGTGGTCGGCCGGTGCCTGGCCAATGACGTTGCGGTAGAGCAGCACGCGGCCGGTGGCCTCGTCGTCGCACATGAGCGCGTCTTCCACGCCCATGAGCCAGCCGATGTAGCGCCACAGGTGCATCACAGCGTCGGCATCGGAGCGCGCAATGAGCATGCCCGTCATGCGCAGGCCCAGCAGCTGCACCACGCTGAAGGCGAGGTAGGTGGCCTGCATGTCCACCTGATTGATGGGCAGCCCCAACCAATCGGCGTCCCACGCGGGCGCGCTGCGAAGGCGTGCGCGCACCAGGGCGTGCATGAGGCGCACGCGCAAAGTCTGCCGGTGGCCATCGGCCCCAGACAACATGCCGCCATCCTCGGTGCAGGCGAGCCACCACGCGGCCGTTTCCGCGACGCGTTTGTGCGCGCCGCCCTGGAGCGCGCCGGTTTGCACCAAGGTCTGGTTGATCGCGGAGGCTTGGTATCCGGCCATCAAGCCGGCATCGCGCAGGACCATCATTCCGTGCAGGCCAGTGGCCTGCAGCACCTGGGCGCCACGCCGCATGCGGGCCGCGTTCAGCCAGGGGGGTGTCACGCTGGTGGCTTCCAGGTAGGCCAGCAAGGCAGCATCCTGAGGAGACACCGCGGACACCCCTTGTGCCAGTGCCGCTTCGAGCCTGGGCCACGCGCTCGCCATGCCCTGCGTGTGCATCCAATCGATCACGGCATCGGCCAGCGGGTCGCCCCGCCAGTGAGCCTGCCCCAGTGCCTGCCACTCGGCATCGCTGGGCTCGGGGTTGCCATCGATCATCAGGCGCAAACGCGCTGCCTGCGCGCGCGACCGCACCATGTCAGCGCCATGGCGACCGGGCGGCGAGCGCGTCTGCGTGGACGCGTGCCGCCCGGACCTGCCTTCGGACGCGCTCTCAGGCCCGCTTTCCTGCCCACGGCCCGCCTCCCGGCCGAGCTGTCTCCCAGCCTCCAGCCCGGCCTCCATCCCGGCCTCGCGTGCTGCTCCCATGTCCCATCCCCCTCGGCGCGCGGCAATGCACACGCCGAACCTCTTGCGTATTTTTGGCTGACGGCACTCACCCGAGGGTGATTGCGCATGATGGAATCATGCACGCTGCCGTCGCGCTTCACCTGGGATACCCCTGGATCGCGGGGCGGCCGAATGGATGAAGTCCCGCACGGGATGGACAAAAAAACCCGCCTGGTGGCGGGTTTGGCGGGCCTCGAAGGCAAGGCCCGGATGGACGTCGACGCCAGGTGGCGTCGGCAGATCACTTCTTGCGCAGACGGCGGATGGCAGCCAGCTGGGCCACCAACTCTGCCAGCTCGCTTTGGGCGGCTGCCAGGTCGAGCTCGCCCTTGGCGTTGCTGACGGCCTCTTCGGCCAGACGCTTGGCTTCGGTGGCCTTGGCCTCGTCCAGGTCCTTGCCGCGGATGGCGGTGTCGGCCAGAACGGTCACGCAGCCGGGCTGCACTTCCAGGATGCCGCCGGCCACGAAGACGAATTCTTCTTCCTGGTTGTCGGCGCGCTGGATGCGCACCGCGCCTGGCTTGATGCGCGTGATCAGGGGGGCGTGCTTCGGCAGGATGCCGAGTTCACCCACCTCACCCGGCAGGGACACCAGGGTGGCTTCGCCGGAGAAGATGGACTCTTCGGCGGAAACCACATCAACGTGAATGGTGGACATGGTGCTCTTTCAGTGAGAGCGACCGACCGGACGCCGCCCCGCGAGGGACTGCGCGCCCGGCGCAGCCGCTTAGTTCAGGGCTGCCTTGGCCTTCTCGAAGGCCTCGTCGATGGTGCCGACCATGTAGAAGGCTTGCTCGGGCAGGCTGTCGCACTCGCCGTTCACGATCATCTTGAAGCCACGGATGGTTTCCTTCAGAGGCACGTACTTGCCGGGCGAGCCGGTGAACACTTCGGCCACGTGGAAAGGCTGCGACAGGAAACGCTGGATCTTGCGAGCGCGGGCCACCAACAGCTTGTCTTCCGGAGCCAGTTCGTCCATGCCCAGAATGGCGATGATGTCGCGCAGTTCCTTGTAGCGCTGCAGCGTGTTCTGCACGGCGCGGGCCACTTGGTAGTGCTCTTCACCGACCACGTTCGGGTCCAGCTGACGCGAGGTCGAGTCCAGCGGGTCCACGGCGGGATAGATGCCCAGCGAAGCGATGTCACGCGACAGCACCACGGTGGAATCCAGGTGGGCGAAGGTCGTGGCAGGCGACGGGTCGGTCAAGTCGTCCGCAGGGACGTAGACGGCCTGGATCGAGGTGATCGAGCCGACCTTCGTCGACGTGATGCGCTCTTGCAGACGGCCCATTTCTTCGGCCAGGGTGGGCTGGTAACCCACGGCGGAAGGCATGCGACCCAGCAGGGCGGACACTTCGGTACCGGCCAGGGTGTAGCGGTAGATGTTGTCCACGAAGAACAGCACGTCACGGCCTTCGTCACGGAAGGACTCGGCGATGGTCAGGCCGGTCAGGGCCACGCGCAGACGGTTGCCCGGCGGCTCGTTCATCTGACCGTACACCATGGCCACTTTGGAGTTGCCCAGGTTGTCCAGGTCCACGACCTTGGAGTCAGCCATTTCGTGATAGAAGTCGTTGCCCTCACGGGTACGCTCGCCCACACCAGCGAACACCGACAGACCGCTGTGGGCCTTGGCGATGTTGTTGATGAGTTCCATCATGTTCACGGTCTTGCCCACACCGGCGCCGCCGAACAGACCCACCTTGCCGCCCTTGGCGAACGGGCAGATCAGGTCGATCACCTTGATGCCGGTTTCCAGCAGCTCTTGCGACGGCGAGAGCTCGTCGTAAGCAGGAGCCTTGCGGTGGATGGGGGCGGTCTGAGCGGTGTCCACGGGGCCACGCTCGTCGATGGGCGCGCCCAGCACGTCCATGATGCGACCCAGGGTGGCCGGGCCCACAGGCACGGTGATCTGGGCGTTGGTGTTGTACACCTCGTTGCCGCGGCGCAGGCCGTCAGAAGAACCCAGGGCGATGGTACGCACCACGCCGTCGCCCAGCTGCTGCTGGACTTCCAGGGTCAGGTTCGAGCCGTCCATCTTCAGTGCGTCGTACACCTTGGGCATTTGGTCGCGGGCAAATTCCACGTCCACCACGGCGCCGATGCACTGAACGATCTTGCCCACTGCTTGAGTGTTCGCCATTTTTCGTTCCTTCAATCAATCAATTCTTGAATCAAACCGCGGCCGCACCGGCAACGATCTCGGAGAGTTCCTTGGTGATCGCGGCCTGACGGGTCTTGTTGTAGACCAGCTTCAGTTCCTTGATCACGTTGCCGGCGTTGTCGGTGGCGGCCTTCATGGCCACCATGCGTGCCGACTGCTCCGACGCCATGTTCTCGGCCACGGCCTGGTACACCAGCGCTTCCACGTAACGCACCATCAGGTCGTCGATCACGCCCTTGGCGTCCGGCTCATAGATGTAGTCCCACTGGTGGGTGGCTTCACCTTGGAAGTCAGAGGCCTTCAGCGGCAGCAACTGCTCCACCAAAGGCTCTTGCTTCATCGTGTTGATGAACTTGGTGAAGCACAGGTACACCTCGGACACCTCGCCCGCCTGGTAAGCGTCCAGCAGCACCTTGACAGGGCCGATGAGCTTTTCCAGGTGCGGCGTGTCGCCCAGACCGACCACTTGCGAAACCACATTGGCACCGATGCGACCGAAGAAACCGGTCGCCTTGTTGCCAATCGTCACCACGTCTGCCTTGATGCCCTGACCGTCCAGCTCGCGGAGCTTGTTGGTCACGGCGCGCAGCACGTTGGTGTTAAGGCCACCGCAGAGGCCCTTGTCCGTGCTGACCACGATGAAACCCACCTTCTTGCCGGCCGGGTTGGCCAGCATGAAGGGGTGGACGTACTCCGGATTCGCCTTGGCCAAGTTCGCCGTGATGTTGCGCACCTTGTCAGCGTAAGGACGGGCCGCACGCATGCGATCCTGCGCCTTGCGCATCTTCGAAGCCGCGACCATTTCCATGGCCTTGGTGATCTTCTTGGTGTTCTCGACGCTCTTGATCTTGCCGCGAATTTCCTTGCCTGCCGCCATGGCGTGCTCCTAGCTTAGGCGAAGGTTTTCTTGAACGCGACGATGGCCGATTGCAGTTCGGCTTCAGCGTCCTTGTCCAGGGCCTTCGAGGATTCGATCTTGCTCAGCAGAGCGGCGTGGCTGGTCTTCAGGAACTGGTGCAGACCAGCTTCGAAGGCCAGGATCTTCTTGACGTCGACGTCGTCCATGTAGCCCTTGTTCACGGCATACAGGGTGGCGCCCATCAGGGAGATCGGCAGCGGCGAGTACTGAGCCTGCTTCAGCAGTTCGGTCACGCGGGCACCGCGGTCCAGCTGCTTGCGGGTGGCAGCGTCCAGGTCAGACGCGAACTGCGCGAAAGCGGCCAGTTCACGGTACTGCGCCAGGTCGGTACGGATACCGCCGGACAGGCCCTTGATGATCTTGGTCTGGGCTGCACCACCGACGCGCGACACGGAAATACCGGCGTTGATGGCGGGACGGATGCCAGCGTTGAACAGCGACGTTTCCAGGAAGATCTGGCCGTCGGTGATCGAGATCACGTTGGTGGGCACGAAAGCAGACACGTCACCGGCTTGCGTTTCGATGATGGGCAGTGCCGTCAGCGAACCCGTCTTGCCCTTGACTTCGCCGTTGGTGAAGGCTTCGACGTAGTCGGCGTTCACGCGGGCTGCGCGCTCCAGCAGGCGCGAGTGGATGTAGAACACGTCGCCGGGGAAAGCTTCGCGTCCGGGAGGACGGCGCAGCAGCAGCGACACCTGGCGGTAGGCCACAGCCTGCTTGGACAGGTCGTCGTACACGATCAGGGCGTCTTGACCGCGGTCGCGGAAGTACTCGCCCATGGCGCAACCGGAGTAGGCCGACACGAACTGCATGGCAGCCGAGTCAGAGGCAGAAGCGGCCACGACGATGGTGTATTCCAGGGCGCCGGCGTTTTCCAAGGCGCGCACGACGTTCTTGATCGACGAGGCCTTCTGACCGATGGCGACGTAGATGCAAGTGACGCCTTGACCCTTCTGGTTGATGATCGCGTCGATGGCGACGGCGGTCTTGCCGGTCTGGCGGTCACCAATGATCAGCTCGCGCTGGCCACGGCCGATGGGCACCATCGAGTCGATGGACTTGATGCCGGTCTGCAGCGGCTGCGACACGGATTCACGTGCGATCACGCCAGGGGCGATCTTCTCGATGGGAGAAGACAGTTTGGCGTTGATCGGGCCTTTGCCGTCGATGGGTTGACCCAGGGCGTTGACCACGCGGCCGACCAGCTCGGGGCCGACGGGCACTTCCAGGATGCGGCCCGTCGTCTTGACAGTGTCGCCTTCCGAGATGTGCTCATAGGCACCCAGGATCACGGCGCCGACGGAGTCGCGTTCCAGGTTCAGGGCCAGGCCGTAGGTGGGCACACCGTTGGCGTCAGCGGGGAATTCCAACATTTCGCCCTGCATGGCATCGGACAGGCCGTGCACGCGGACGATGCCGTCGGTCACCGAGATCACGGTGCCTTGGTTGCGAATGTCGGCAGCCGCGCCGAGACCTTCGATGCGGCTCTTGATCAGTTCGGAAATTTCTGCGGGATTCAGTTGCATTGCTTTGCTCCCAGTCTGGTCAAGGGCTGCCACATCGGCAAACCGCGTTGACAACGACCGGCGGTTGTCAAAAGTGGCATGAAAACCACCGGTAGGAATTGAGCGACTCAGGCCATCAGAGAGGCCTTCATGCGCTCGAGGCGGGCTTTGACGGAGGTGTCCAGCACCTCGTCACCCACCACGACGCGCACGCCGCCAATCAGTTCAGGATCGAGTTCGACCTTGGCGTCCAGTTTGCGACCGAAACGCTTCTCCAGCGGGCCGAGGATGTCGGCCAGCTGGGCCGCATCGACGGGGAAGGCGCTGTAGACGCGGGCTTCGGACACGCCCTGTTGGGCCTGAGCCAGGGCCAGGAACTGCGCGCTCATCACGGGCAGGGCCGCCAGGCGACCGTTTTCCAGGACCGTGCGCAGGAAGTTGGCCACGATCGGGGACAGCTGGACCTTGGCCGCAGCCACCATCACGTCGAACACCTGGCCGTCAGTGACCTTGGGGTTGTCGGCGAGGAGGTGCAGTTGCGGGTCGCTGGCCACGGCAGCCAGGGCGCCCAGCTCAGCCACGACAGACTGGGCTTGAGCGGCCGGCACGGCCTTGAACAGGGCTTCTGCGTAAGGGCGGGCGATGGTGGCAAGCTCGGCCATGATCACAGCTCCGATTTCAGGTGGTTCAGCAGGTCGGCATGGACCTGTGCGTTCACCTCGCGGCGCAGGATCTGCTCGGCACCCTTGACAGCCAGAACAGCCACTTGTTCGCGCAGGGCCTCGCGGGCCTGCACGACGAGTTGGGCGGATTCTGCCTGGGCATCGGCCAGGATCTTGGCGGCCTCGGCGCTGGCACGCGCCTTGGCTTCCTCGACCAGCGCATTGCCGCGCTTTTCGGCGTCGGCGATGCGCTTGGCGATGTCTTCACGGGACTGAGCAAGTTCCTGTTGCACGCGCTGGTTGGCGGAAGCCAGTTCTGCCTTGGCCTTGTCGGCCGCAGCGAGACCGCCCGCGATCTTGGATGCGCGTTCATCGAGAGCCTTCGTGATCGGGGGCCACACGAATTTCATCGTGAAAGCCCACAGAATCAGGAAGACCACGATCTGCGCAATCAGCGTTGCGTTCAGATTCACGGCTCGGACCTTTCTCGGTTAATCAAACGTCAGTCGAGAAAGACCGATCACTTGGCCAGGTTGGCGATGAAGGGGTTCGCGAAGGCGAACAGCATGGCGATACCCACGCCGATCAGGAAGGCGGCGTCGATCAGACCGGCCAGCAGGAACATCTTGGTCTGCAGTTCGTTCATCAGCTCAGGCTGGCGAGCGGTGGCTTCGAAATACTTGCCGCCCATCAGGGAGATACCGATACAAGCACCCAGGGCGCCCAGACCGATGATCAGACCGCAAGCCAGTGCAACGTTACCCAACACGAGTTCCATGATTACTCCTAGATAGAAAAAGAAGAAAGACGAAGAGAAAACGGGGAGAAGGTGAAGACCAATGACCGGAGGGGGGGGATAACCGGTCAGTGACCCTCGTGAGCCTGACCGATGTACACCAGGGTCAGCATCATGAAGATGAAGGCCTGGAGCGTGATGATCAGGATGTGGAAGATGGCCCAGGCGGTACCGGCGATGACGTGACCAATCCACAGGCCAATGCCACCGAGCGACGAGAAACCGACTGCGCCCATCAATGCGATCAGCATGAACACCAACTCGCCGGCGTACATGTTGCCCCACAGCCGCATGCCGTGAGAAATGGTCTTGGCGCCGAATTCGATCAGGTTCAGACCGAAGTTGGCAGGGGCCAGCAGGATGATGCCGACCGGGCCGTGGGCGTGGAAGGGAGCTGTGAAGAGCTCTTTGATCCAGCCAAACAGGCCCTTGATTTTGACGTTGTAGTACAGGCAGATCAGCAGCACGCTGATGGACAGGCCCAGGGTGATGGACAAGTCAGCCGAAGGCACGACGCGCAGGTAAGCGTGGTGCGGGTCCAGACCCTGTGCCACGTAGGCCTTCTCCCACAGCGTGGGCAGCAGGTCCAGAGGCAGCAGGTCCATGGCGTTCATGAAGAAGATCCACACGAACACGGTCAGCGCAGCCGGCGCGACAGCCTTGCGCGAGGCAGCGTTGTGCACGATGCCCTTGGCCTGGGTGTCGACCAGCTCCACGATCATCTCGATCGCGGCCTGGAAACGACCGGGCACGCCAGACGTCGCTTTGCTGGCAGCGCGCCAGAGCACGAACACAGCCAGCAGGCCGAGGGTGATCGACCAGAACAGCGAGTCGTAGTTGATGTACGAGAAGTCCGCAATGGATTGCGGCGCATGATGGTTTTGCAGGTGGCGCAGGTGGTGATTGATGTATTCACCGGCCGTGGGCCCGTGGTTCGCAACAGCGTCAGCAGACATCAGCAACTCTCGTCAAACGTTATTCTTTGCGCGACGCTGCCACACCAGCAACGCCACCCCAACCATCTTCAAACTCAGCACCAGCGTGACCAGCAAGGCCACCCAGTCGAGTGGGACGATCCAGACCGGTGCCATCGCCAGCATCGCGCCGACCATCAGCAACTTCAGGATCTCCCACACCAGCAATCCGCCCACGCTGCCCACGCCGCCAGCAACCTGGCCAGCACCGCGCGCCGCACCTCTCAGTGCACGCCGCCCGAAGACCCCATAGGCCATCAACGCGCTCGGCACCACCGCGACAGCCACGCCGTACAGCGCGGACACCAGCGAGGCCGGACTGCGCGACAGCGCACCCCAGATCAGCGCGACCAGCACCCCGAACAGCGCCTGGGAGGCCAAGGCCTGCCACACGGTCATGGACGGGTGCCTGGCGGCCAGGGCCTGAGCCTCGGTGCGCGTCAGCGGGCTGATGGGCGGGTCGACGTCTTCGCCCCAGAAGGAATCGAAACCGGAGTCGCTGTCTTCGCGCTGGTGCACGGACGGATGGGACTTCACGGTGCGATCCACTCAAGGTTTGAAACGTCTACCGGCACCTCATCGACGTCGGCAAAACCTAAAGATTATACGCACGCATGGCGATGGGGCCAACACCCCCGTTCACAGGACTTCACATATGCGGACATGGAGGGCAGCGAACATCAACCCGTTATTACTAACCATGCGCATTGAACACCCCCCATATAAGGGAACACCGAGGGCAAGCCCGGTGGCCCCTGCACGCACCCGCCGGCATGCTCACCTCAACGTCAACGCGTAAGCAATCGATACGAAGCCGTCGGCTTCCGGATGGAGACCAGCATGTCCTCAGCGGCCCAGAAAGAAAAAGTCAGTACCTTCTTTCGCCCGATCCAGGCGGTCACGGTCACGCACATCAAGCAGATGTACGAGCTGTATGCCGCCTTCTATGAAAACACCTCGCTGGACATCTTCTTGAGCGACCTGAGCAAGAAGTCGGGCGTGATCCTGGTGACGCGCAAGTCCGACGACCGCATCGTGGGCTTCTCCACGCAGACGTTCTTCGATCTGAAGGTCGATGGCAAGCGGGTGCGCGGCATCTTCAGTGGCGACACCATCATCGAGCCGGCCTACTGGGGCAACAACGCCCTGGCCAACACGTTCTACCGCCGCCTGATCATCGAGCGCATCAAGCGCCCCTTCGTGCCGTTCTACTGGTTCCTCATCTCCAAGGGCTACAAGACCTACCTGTTGATGACGAACAATTTCTACAACTACTACCCCAAGGTCGACGGCAACCGCGGCAACCGAAACGAGCGTTACCACAACATCACGCAGGCGTACTGCGAGCAGCTGTTCCCCGAGGCCTTCGACAAGCAGAACATGCTGCTGGACTTCGGCGACAGCTATGTGCGCCTGAAAGGCGATGTGGCCGAGATCACGCCGGAGCTGAAGGCCGCCAACAAGCACATCGCGTTCTTCGAGCAGATCAACCCCGACTGGCGCCGTGGCACCGAGGTGCCTTGCCTGGCCGCCTGCGATTACGAAAGCTTGTTCCGCTCCATCGTGGACGTGCCTTGGAAGTGGGTGAAGAAGCACATCCTGGGCACGCACCGCCCGGCCGGCCTGGACCTGGCCAGCAAGCCCGTCCGTGGCGCCTCGGCCTCCTGGAACGCCGACGAGGCGCTTGAGCGCTCGAAGGCCTCCTGAGCATGGGGGCCGGAACCACCCTCGGACACCACCTCCTCAGACTGCTGGTCGCCCCCGGGCGGCGGCGCTTCGAACAGCACCTTGGTGAGCTGGAATCGGTCCAGCGCGCCCGTCTGAACCGTTGGTTGTCCGCAGCAGCCAGATCGCCTGAGGGCGTGCGTCGCGGCGTGCGCGCGGACTGGTCATGGGAAGAGTACGCGCGCCAAGTGCCCGTGACGGGCTGGAGCGATTACGCCGAGGCCGTGCAGGTGCAGCGTGAGCGCAAGCAATCGCTGCTGATCGACTCGCCGGTGATGCGCTACCAGCCCACCAGCGGCTCGACCTCGGCCGTGAAGTGGGTGCCTTACACCAAGATGTTCCTGGACGAGCTCGACCAGGTCATCACGGCCTGGGTGGGTGACCTGTACCGCCAGTTCCCTGACCAGGGGCGCGGCACGCATTACTGGTCGCTCTCTTGGATCCCGACCGAGCTGCGCAGCCAGACCGCGGGCGACATCAACGACGACATGAAGATGCTGTCGTGGGGCAAGCGCCTGCTGGCCTACCTGACACAGGCGGCGCCGCAGGAGATCGCGCTGGCGCAGACCTCGAACGACTCCCTGTTCGCCACCATCGCTTACCTGGCGGCCGACGAGGCGTTGGGCTTCATTTCGGTGTGGAGCCCGACCTTCGGGCTGGGTCTGCTGGAGCAGATGTCGGCGTGGCGGCTGGAGCTGGCCGACGCGCTGTCCAGCGGCCAGTGGGGCACGCGCCACGCGCAAATGGCGGGCGTGCCCTGCCCCCGCTCGATGCGTGCCGCGGCCTTGCTGCGCAGCTGGGATGGCCGGCTCGCCCCGGCTTTCTTCGAGGCGCTGTGGCCGAGTCTGGCCGTGCTGAGCGCATGGGACACCGCGGCGGCCACGCCCTGGGCCCGCAAGCTGCAGGGCTACCTGCCGCAAGCGCACTTCCAGGGCAAAGGCCTGTGGGCCACCGAAGGGGTGGTGACCTTCCCCTTTCAGGGCCGCTACCCACTGGCCTACCTGAGCCACTTCTTCGAGTTCATCGACGCCCAGGACGGCAAGGTCCTGGCGCCATGGCAGCTTCGGCAAGGTCAGGATGTGATCCCTTTGTTGACCACGGGCAGCGGCTTGTCGCGCTACCAGATGAGCGATGTGTTGCGCGTGGACGGCGCGCTGGGCCAGGTGCCCAGCCTCACGTTCCTGGGGCGCAACGACGGTGTCGACCTGGTGGGCGAGAAGACCAGCGCCACCATGGCCCAGCAGGTGCAGGACGGCCTGCAACTGCAGGGCGCGCTGCCCGTGACCCTGCTGGCACTCGACGAGGCCCGCCACCGCACGCCCGGCTATGTGCTGCTGGTCGAGTGCGCCGAGGGCACGCCACATGACGTGCTGAGCGCCATCCAGTCTGACGTGGCCAGCCAGGTGGAGAAGGCCCTGCAGGCAAATTTCCACTACAAGCTGGCCCGCGAACTCGGCCAGTTGCAGCGCGCGTCTTGCGTGGCCCTGCCGCACATGCGCGCGCTCTACCTCGACCAGTGCCGCGAGCGCGGCATGATCGAAGGCAACATCAAGATCGAACCGCTGCGCCATTGGCGCGGTGCCGTGCCTGAGGTGTTGCGCCAGGTGCTGGACGCCTGAGCCCCGCACCGCCAACCAAGCCCATTTCTCTGACAACGCGCCAACGCGCTTTACCGACACACGCTCCCAGCAGGACCCGCCATGGCCATCACCATCCGCATCGGCACACCGGCCGACAACGCCAAGATCCAGGACCTCATCACCAAGATCACCATGCCCGGCCCGGCGCAGATGTGCTTCCAGCGCAACCCCGATTTCTTCGTGGGCGCCAAGGTGATCGGGGACGAGTTTGTGCTGACCGTGGCCGACGACGACGAGCGCCCCGATGTACTGGCCGGTCTCACCGTGATTTCTGGGCGTGAGCTCTACATCAGCGGTCAAAAGCGCCGCGTGTATTACTCGGGCGACACGCGCGTGGACCCGTACTACCGCCGCCGCGGCATCGCGTCGAACCTCTTCATCGAACAAAAGAAACACCGCAGCACCACCGACCTGCTGCAAGGCATCGTGCTGAAGGAGAACACAGCGCCGCTGGACGCCGCCGCCAACACCGCCGATGGCGTGCTGTTCAAGTACTGGATCAGCCACAGCATCGAGACGAGCTTCATCTTCACGCGCAAGATCACACCGCGCATTCCGGCGGGCGTGACGATCCGAGCAGCCACGGCGGCCGACCTGCCCGCCATGCAGGCCTTCTTCGACCGCGAGGCCCCGCGCCGCAACGGCTACCCCGTCTATGACATGCAGAAGATGGCCGCGGGCGATCCGTACTACGCCGGCCTGAAGGTGTCGGACTATGCGCTGGCGCTGAGCGGTGGCCAGATCGTCGGCATGCTGGCGGGCTGGAACCAGAAGGCCTACAAGCAGACGCGCATCGTCGGCTTCAAGCCAGCCATCAAGCTGCTGCGCCCGCTCTACAACCTGTACGTGGGCATCGCGGGCGGCTTCAAGCTGCCGCCGGTGGGCGGCATGCTGAACTACCTCAGCCTCTACAACATCCTCATCGCCAAGGACGACAAGGCCGTGTTCCAGGCGCTGATCGACTGGGTGATGGCCAACCAGGGCCAGAAGTACGACGCGCTGGCGGTGGGCATCACGCATGGCGACCCCCTCGAAGAGGTGCCGCGCGGCTACAAGCGGCAGAAACTGTTCTCCAGCCATTTCTGGCTGAGCTATGGTGAAGACCCCCGCCCTGGCATCGACAACCGGCCGCTGTACGTGGAGCTGGGCCGCCTGTGAACCTCCGACGCAAGAATGAGAGCCTCGACATGAAGTTGCTGTCGACCCCCACCCTGCTGGCCGTCAGCGCCTCGGCCCTGATGCTCAGCGGCTGTTTCGACAGCCAAACCGAGCTGCAATTGCCCGGCTACATCGAGGCGGACATCACGGCCGTGGCCTCGCCCGTGTCCGGCACGATGGCGCGCATGGCCGTCAAGGAAGGCCAGAACGTGCAGCCGGGCGAGACGCTGTACGTGCTGGAGTCGCAACAGGAACAGGCCCGCCTCGCCGAGGCACAGGCCCGCAAGGCACAAGCCGAAGCCCAATCCAAAAACCTCAGCAAGGGAGCGCGCCAGGCGGAGCTGGAAAGCCTCCGCGCCAAACTGCGCTACACCAAGGCGCAGCTGGCACAGGCCGAAAGCAACCTGAAGAAGAGCGAGTCGCTGGCCAAGAAGAACTTCGTGTCGGAGGCCCAGGTCGACGCCGACCGGACCAACGTCGCGCTGGCCCAGGCACAGGTGGAGGAGGCCCGCGCGGCCCTGCGCGCCGCCAAGGAAGGCGCACGCAGCGACGAACAAGCGGCTGCGGCTGCGCAAGCGTCGGCCGCCCAGGCGGGCGTGGACCAAGTGGCCTGGCTGCTGCAGCAAAAGAAGGTGAATGCGCCTGTGGGCGGTGTGGTGCAGGAGTTGTACATCCGCCAGGGTGAGTTCTCGGCCACTGGCGCCACGGTGCTGACCATCCTGCACGCCGGCTCCCTTCGCGTGCGCTTCTTCGTGCCCAATGACCTGCGCCCGCAGTTCCTGCCCGGTGCCACGGTGAACGTGGCGATTTCCGGGTGCGACAAGCCGGTCACGGCGCGCATCAGCCGTGTCAGTGCACGCCCCGAGTACACCCAGCCGATGATGTTCAGCCAGGAGCTGCGTGACCGCCTGAGCTTCCTGACCGAAGCCCGGCTCGACACGCCTGCGGGCTGCACAGCGCCTCCCGGCACGCCAGTGGGGGTGAAGGTGGTCGCATCGTCAGCGCCCAAGGCCTCCTGAGCCGGAGCCTGGACGTGGCCGCCCCCATCATCGAGGTTCGCAACCTCACCAAGACCTTTGGCGACAAGACCGTCGTCGACCAACTCGACATGACGATCGAGGAAGGCCAGCTGTACGGCTTCCTCGGCCCCAACGGCTCGGGCAAGACGACCGCCATCCGCATGATGTGCGGGCTCGTGCCCCTGACCTCCGGCACAGGCACCTGCCTGGGCTTCGACATCGGCAAGCAGGCCCACAAGATCAAGCCGCTGCTGGGCTACATGACCCAGCACTTCAGCCTCTACCGCGACCTGACCGTGCGCGAGAACCTGCAGTTCGTCTGCAAGCTCTACGGCATCCGTGACGTACCCGGCCGCGTCAACGAACTCGTCAAGCAGTTCGCCTTCGATGCCGAGGGCCGCGACCGCCAGCGCGTGGGCACGATGTCGGGCGGCTGGAAGCAGCGTCTGGCGCTGGCGTGTGCGATGGCGCACCGCCCCCGCATTCTGCTGCTCGACGAGCCGACCGCGGGCGTGGACCCGAAGGCACGCGAGGCCTTCTGGGACATCCTCCAGGACATCGCCGCCACCGGCGTGTCCGTGCTGGTGAGCACGCACTACATGGACGAAGCCATGCGCTCGCAGCGCATTGCCTACGTGCTGTACGGCCGCCTGCTGGTGGACGATGCGCCCGAGAAGGTGCTGGCCGATGCCAACCTGGTGGCCGCGCAGGTGCCGCTGCAAGCGGCCTTCCGCAACCCGCAAATGGCACATGACCCGCGCGTGGTGCGCCTGTCCATGCAGGGCAACAGCATCCGCGTGGTGGCACGTTCGCATGCCGACATTGCCTCGTGGACGCGCGACCTGGCCGCACAAGGCATTGCCTCGGGCGAGCCCACCGGCATCGACGTCGGCCTGGAAGACGTCTTCTTCTACCTGACCTTGCAGCAGCAGGGTTCGGTCACGCAATTCTGATTTCGCGAGGCCTGCATGGCATTCAATCGCATCGCCGCCATCGCCATCAAAGAGTTGTTGCACATGGTGCGCGACCGGCTGACCTTCGTGTCGCTGCTGTCGGTGACCATCGGCTACGTGATCGTGTTCGGCTACGCGATCAACCCCGACCCGCGCCACATCCCGACCATCGTGGTGGACCACGACAAGAGCGAGTTCTCCCGGCTGTACAAGGCCGCGCTGCAGCAGTCGGTCTACCTGGAGATTGACCCGCGCCAGCTGACCTCTGACCAGGCCAGCGAGATGCTGCGCAAGGCGCAGACCTCGGTGGTGATCGAGATCCCGCCTGATTTTTCGCGCAAGCTGATGACCGGTCTGCCCGCGCAGATCCTGGTGGAGGCCGATGCCACAGACCCGGTCTCGCTGAACGGCGCCATCACTTCCACTGGCGAGGTGGCGCGGCAAACGGCGGCTCACCTCTTCCACCGCGATGGCATCGAGGCGCGCGTGAAGGGCGACCCGCAGCTGGAGGTGCGCGTGCAGCGCCGCTTCAACCCGCAGGGCGAGCAGACGTTTTTCATCATCCCCGGCCTGGTGGGCATGATCTTGAACGTGTCGCTGCTGGTGATGACGGCCATGTCGATCACGAAGGAGAAAGAGCAAGGCTCGATGGAGTTCCTGCTGGTGACGCCGACCGAGCCCTGGGAGATGATCATCGGCAAGATCATCCCGACCTTCCTGGTCGGCGTGGTGCAGGTGTCGATCATCCTGTGCATCGCGTTCTTCTTGTTCAAGATGCCGCTGACGGGCGACCCGCTGGCCCTGATCGCCCTGCTGCTGGCCTACGGCATCACGACGCTGGCGGTGGGCATCCTGATCTCTTCGGCGGCGCTGTCGCAGATGCAGGCCATGCAGCTGTCGTTCTTCTATTTCCTGCCGTCCATCCTGCTGTCGGGTTTCATGTTCCCGTACAGCGGCATGCCGAGGTGGGCGCAGATCATTTCCCAAGGGCTGCCTCTCACTTACTTCGTGCGGGGCTCGCGCGGGGTATTCCTCAAGGAATTCACGCTGGTGGACATGTGGCCTCACCTGTGGCCCATCATGCTGGCCGGCCTGATCTTCGGGCTCCTGGCCGTGAAAAGCTACCGCCGCACGCTGAACTGACCGGCATTTGGCGTGCCGGGGGCGCTTGCGCACGCCGCCTTACCGCGACATAAATCACGACAACCCGCTGTGATTGGGGCGAGGCCGTGTCAAGCGTGGCTGGCGGCCGTCGATGAACACGCGTTGTCGTGTCCACCCCACAGGAGCTCGCCATGCGATTCAGCGCTTTCACCCTGTCCATCGTCACCCCCATCGCCACGGCCTTGACGCTGATGTCAGGCGCCTGCCTGGCGCAAGCCAACGACCCCAAGGCGACCATCGCCGAACTGGATGCCCGCCTGGCGAAGGTCGGCGCCCCGCGCGTCGAGGGCACGGACAAGGCGGGAGACAAGGAAGTGCCCGCCTTGTTCTTCGGCCCGCGCAAGATCAATGGCAACTACGACGCTGTGGACGACATCAAGAAGAAGACCGGGGCCACCGCCACCGTGTTCGTCAAGGAAGGCGCCGAGTTCGTGCGCATCAGCACCAACGTGCTGACACCCGAAGGCAAGCGCGGCGTGGGCACGACCCTCGCCAAGGCCAAGGCCTACGAGGCCGTCAGCAAAGGCCAGAGCTTCTGCGGTGACGTGGACGTGCTGGGCACGGCTTTCAACGCTTGCTACAACCCGATCAAGGACGCCAGCGGCGGCGTGATCGGCGCGACCTACGTCGGCTTCAAGAAGTGACGCCGGGGCGGGCCGGCCCGCCCAGCACACCTGCCATCAGCGCAGCATCGGGAGACCCCCATGAAGCACCTTGCTTCGTTCGCACAGCGGCTCAATCGCCTGACAACGGCGGCCAAGATGGCCTTGGCCTTTTCTTTGCTGCTGCTCATGGCCGCCACCATCGGTGGCGCGTCGCTCTACGCACTTTCGCATTTGAAGCGAGCATCCGACGAGCTGGCCTACAACTGGCTGCCCACCGTGGGACAGGTGGCCACGGTGCGTGCGGCCATGCTGGAGGTGCGCGAGCACGAGGTCAAGCACACCACCGCGGCCGATGCTGGCTACATGAGCGAATACGAAGAGAAGATGCAAGCCGCGCTCAAGGTGGTTCAGGGCGCGCTTGAGGCGCACGCGAAACTGCTGAGCACCGACGAGGAGCGCCAGTTGCGCAGCGCATTCGACAAGCAGTGGCAAGCCTACTTGGCAACGAACGCGAGGGTGCTGGCGCTGGACAAAGCCGGCCAGCAGGCCGAGGGCAAGGACATCAGCGAGGGCGCGGGCAAATCGCAGGTCGATGACGCCTTGATGGCGCTGGACAAGATGTCCGCCTACAGCTTCGCCCAGGGCGACGCGGCCGCCGATGCGGCAGCCAGCGTCTACGAGACGTCGCTGCGGTGGGTGCTGGGCCTGCTGGCCGGCTCGCTGCTGCTGGGCTTCGCGCTGGCAATGGGGATCACGCGCAACCTGATGCGCCAACTGGGCGGTGAGCCGCACCAAGCGGCAGCGCTGCTGCGCCAAGTGGCCGAAGGCGACCTGACCGCTGCCATCCACGTCCACCCGGGCGACGAGCACAGCGTCATGGCCTGCCTGGCGCGCATGCAGGACAGCCTCGGCCGGGTGGTGTCCTCGGTCCGCCAGGGCTCGGACAGCGTGGCCACGGCCAGCACCGAAATCGCACAAGGCAACAACGACCTGTCGGGCCGCACCGAACAGCAGGCCAGCGCCTTGCAACAAACAGCGGCGTCCATGGAGGAGCTGGGATCGACCGTCACGCAAAACGCAGACCACGCGCGCCAAGCCAACGAGTTGGCCCAGCAGGCCAGCCGCGTCGCACAACAGGGCGGCGAGGCCGTGGGCCAGGTGGTCAGCACGATGCGCGGCATCAACGACAGCTCCAAGCGCATCGCCGACATCACCACGGTGATCGACGGCATTGCGTTCCAGACCAACATCCTGGCCTTGAACGCTGCGGTGGAAGCCGCACGAGCGGGCGAGCAGGGCCGCGGCTTCGCGGTGGTCGCGGGCGAGGTGCGCACGCTGGCGCAGCGCTCGGCCACGGCGGCCAAGGAAATCAAGTCCCTCATTGCTGCCAGCGTGGAACAGATCCAGCACGGCTCGGCACAGGTCGACCAGGCTGGCGAGACCATCGGCGAGGTCGTGCGTGCCATCCAGCACGTCACGCAAATCGTCAACGAGATCGCGTCGGCCAGTCACGAGCAGAGCACGGGCGTGCAGCAGGTGGGCGATGCCATCTCGCAGATGGACCAGGCCACGCAACAAAACGCCGCCTTGGTGGAGCAGAGCGCGGCAGCGGCGGAGAGCCTGCGCCAGCAGTCCCGCCACCTGGTCGAGGCCGTGGCGGTCTTCAAGGTGCGCGGCTGAGCGCCTGATCACTGGCGCGAGGCCAGCGCCACGCCGTGACGGACTGCACACCCTTGCACGGCTCGTCACGCGCGATACAGCTTGGCAACACGGTGCATGTTCAGCACGGGCTCGGGATGGCCGACATCACGGTGCAACTCTCCGCAGCGCACCATGAGCCACTCCACCTTCCTGCCCAGCACCTTCAACGGCACCTCCACCTTTGACGCCCCCCCAGCGGCGCGGCGGCCATCGGCAGCTGGAGCTGCAACGGCCACCGCGTCGGCGTCGGCGCGGTGGCCGTGGATCGCCATCGTGGGCTGCCTGCTGATGTTCGCCGCGTTGGCCGCGAACCATTTCAGCCACGGCCGCGTCGACCAGGCCTCCGAGGCCCTGCACAGCACCTGGCTGCCCGCGGTCGACAAGCTCACGGACCTGCAAAGCGAGATGAAGGACCTTGCGGGCCGTGCCGAGCGACGCAGCGCCTGGACCCCGGGGCAATTGCGCGGCCGCATCAGCGACCGCCTGGGGCAGTTCGCTGCCTGGGCCGCCGAACCGCTGCCTGGCATGGACGCCAGCACGCCAGAGCTGGTGCGGGTGCTGCAGCAACGCTGGGCCGACTACCTGGCCATGCCGGACGTCGACACACCCGCACGCGCGGCGCGACTGCACGACGCCGCCACGGCGCTGGAGCGCCTGAGCGCGCATTGCCTGGCGCGCAGCCAGGCCCAGGCCGACATCGCAGCCGGGCGCTGAGCTCAGGCCGCCCGGGCCTTCTCCACCCGGCTCTCCGCCTTGGCGGCACCGCCCAGCACCTGCCGCACCAACGCTGCCAAGGTGGCGTCCAGGCGCGCGTGGAAATCGGCCACCGCGGCGGGTGGGGTCTCGCCCAGCTGCCACGCCATCGGCGCACTCAGTGCGCCGTCCAGCTCCACCAGCACGGGCAAGGGCGAGATGCTGTTGACGGTGGGAACCAACTGCATCACCCGCACAGGCTTGTCACCGCTGGCCTCGCGGGGATGGATGCCACCCACATCGCCCAAGCTGGTCGCGTGGCAGCTGATGGCCGGGAAACGACCGGCCCGTTTCATCTTCAGTCCGATGTGGCCCACCAGCGTGCGGCCCAGCAAAGGCATCAGCTCCTCGAGCAGGTAGGTCCAGCACATTTCGCGGCGGGCATAGCGCGCCTGGCCTTCCTTGATGGCCGCATCCACCGACCGCACGCGCTCGGCCCAGGGCTTGCGCGCATCCTGCTCGATGACGAGGAAGGCGCCCACGTGGTTGCCCCACAGCGGGCCATGGCCAGCCGACCCGGCCGGCGCTGCGGGGTAGAACTTGCGCAGGTTCACCGAGATGCGGATGACGGCGGCGGCCTGCGGGTCGTGGGGCGACTGGTCAAGGAAGGTCTGAGCGATGGCCGACACCAGCAAGGTGTTGAGCGACACCCCCAGCTGCCGCGCCGCGCGGCGCAGGTCGGCCACCGGCGTGGGCACGGTGTGGTGGCGCAGGCCGGTGGTCGAGTAGTGCAGGCCCTGCAACGTGGGCAACTGCTGCACATGCACGCTGGCCAGCCGGCGCGCCTCGGCCAGTTTGTGCTGCCGTGAGCGCCACACCTGGCGCGGCCACTGCCACCAGCGCTCGGGCGCGATCGCACCCAGCATGGACGGCGCCTCCAGCGGCATGGCCTCGATGGGCAGCCCGTTGAGCCCCCGCAAGATCTGGCGCAGCAGTTCCACCATGGTCATGCCGTCGGCCAACAGGTGCGGCACGCCGAAGATCAGGGCCGGACGCTGCGGGTGCGGCGCGAAGTGCGCCCGAAAGCCCAGCCCACGCTCCAGCGGCAGCACCTCGTGCAGGGCCCGCCAATGCCAGGCCTGCAGCGCCTCGGGGTCGTCGGGGTCGACGTTGGGATGGGCGCAGAACGCCAGCTCGAACATCTGGTCGATCAGCGGCCCCTCGGGCAGGATGCGCAGGTGGTAGCGGTGCAAGCCCGGCTCCAGCGCCCCGCGCAGCCGCGGGTAGGCCGTCACCAGCTGGCGCAGCACACCCCGCACCTGCGCTTCGCTCACCGGCACATCGAATCGCATCAGGTAGGGCTGCACCATGGTGCCAGCCAGGCCCTCGATGGCCGCGTAACCATGCTCGCTGCGGTTGAGGGGAACGACGTCGCCAGTCACGGTCTTGCTCGGAAATGCCATGCGTTCGATGCTGACAGATCAGCGCCGCTGCCGCCTCATGGTTGCTGCGGATCTCCCCCCTGAATGAGCAGGCGCAAGCCCGGACAGAGGCGACTGCCTACAATGCCCGCCATGAGTGCTGCCACTGCCCCGACCTCCGCCGACGCCGCCCAAGCCAACGCGCCCGCCCTGCCCCCGCTGGCCAACGACCGCTTCCTGCGCGCCTGCCTGCGCCTGCCCACCGACGCCACGCCCGTGTGGCTGATGCGCCAGGCCGGCCGCTACTTGCCCGAGTACCGCGCCACGCGCGACGTGGCCGGCAGCTTCATGGGCCTGGCCACCCACCCCGAGCTGGCCTGCGAGGTGACGATGCAGCCGCTGCGCCGCTACGACCTCGACGCGGCCATTTTGTTCAGCGACATCCTGACCGTGCCCGACGCCATGGGCCTGGGCCTGAGCTTTGCCGCCGGTGAAGGCCCGAAGTTCGCCAAGGTCGTGCGCGACGAGGCCGCCGTGGCCGCCTTGGCCGTGCCCGACATGGACAAGCTGCGCTACGTGTTCGACGCGGTCGGCACCATCCGCGAGGCGCTGTCCGATGAAAACGGTGTGGGCAAGGTGCCCCTGATCGGCTTCTCGGGCAGCCCCTGGACACTGGCCTGCTACATGGTCGAAGGCGGCGGCTCGGACGACTACCGCCACGTCAAGACGCTGATGTACCAGCGCCCCGACCTGATGCACCGCATCCTGGCCGTCAATGCCGACGCGGTGGCCCTGTACCTCAACACCCAGATCGAAGCCGGCGCGCAAGCGGCCATGGTGTTCGACTCCTGGGGCGGCGTGCTGGCCGATGGCGCCTTCCAACAGTTCAGCTTGGCCTACACGAAGCGCGTGCTGTCGCAACTCAAGCGCGAGCACAACGGATTCCGCATCCCGCACATCGTCTTCACCAAGGGCGGCGGCATCTGGCTGGACGAGATCGCTGACAGCGGCTGCGATGTGGTTGGCCTGGACTGGACGATGAACCTGGGCCGCGCACGTGCCCGCGTGGGCGACCGCGTGGCCCTGCAAGGCAACCTGGACCCCAACGTGCTGTTCGCCTCGCCCCAGCAGGTGCGAGAGCAGGTCATCCAGACGCTGGACAGCTTCGGCAAGCCCTCGAACGCGGCCGGTGGCTCGGGCCACATCTTCAACCTGGGCCATGGCATCAGCCAGTTCACCCCGCCGGAAAACGTGTCAGTGCTGGTGGACACGGTGCACGAGCACAGCCGCAAGCTGCGCGGCTGAAGCGGCTGAAGCGTCTCAGTCCTCGTCCCGCGTGGCCAGCAAAGCCGCCAGCAGGATGAGGCCACCGCCCACCAACACCACCGGGCGCAGGGTTTCGCCGCCGAGCCAAACGGCCGAGCCCGAGGCGAACACGATTTCGGTGAGCATGACCACCGAGGTCTGGCGCACTGGGATCTGCGAGGCCCCGTACTGCATGGCCAGGTTGGCCGAGAAAAAGACCACCCCCATGGCCGCGGCCAGCAGCATCCAGTCGGTGGTGAGCGGGGGCCAGCCCGGAATGAGCCCCTGAGACGACAAGGCCAGCCCGGCCAGCGCTGGCAAGCCCACCCCGCCCAGGAACATGGCCAGGGCACGTTCGGCCGACGTCCGCTTGGCGGCGCGCCGCATCGTCACGTTGGTCACGGCGAAACAAACGCCACCGATCAGCCCGAGCCAGTCGGACAGGCCATTGAAGCGCGGCCAGCCGCCATCCTCAGGGCGCAGCACCAGCAAGGCACCGCCCAGAGCGAGCAAGACCCGCACAGCGGCCAGCAGTGTGATGCGCTCGCCCAGCAACCACCACGCCAGGCCCACGGCCCACAGCGGCATCAGGTAGAACAGCAGCACCACGCGCACCACCTCACCGGTGGCCACGCCCCAGTTGAAGGCCGCGTTGGTGGCGCCCGTGGCCAGGGCCAGCGCCCACAGCATCGGCGTGCGCCACACGGCCGCCCAGGCCTCGCGCCGCACCACGCCGATGACGAGCACGCCGATCAAGAAGAACAGCATCGTCGCCCACACCGCGTGGAGGCCCATGGCCTGCAGCTGGCGCAGGGGCCACCAAGACAGCCCCCAGATGAAGGCATTGAACAACAAACCCAGGTACGGCATTTAGCGTCGCTCGACCACCAGTGGGTTCAGTTGCAGCGCACGACGCGCCTGGGCTGCGGCAGCCTGCGCCTCGGCCCGGGAGGTGTACGGCCCGGCCTGCAGCTTGAAGAAAGGCGGCTCGTGGAACACGGCCAGCATGGGCAGCATGGCCTCGACCTGCTGGCCGATGCGCTGCTGGAGGCGGTCCACGCCTTCGCGTTTCCCCAGCGAAGCAAGCTGCACCCAAAAACCTTTGGACGCCGGTGTGTGGGCACGCCCGGCCACACGCGTGACGAAATCGCCCATGGGGTCGGCATCGCCCTCCCCCGCCGGTGCGATCGGTGCGGTTGGCCCAACAGGCGCGGCACCGGTCGCCACAGGGTCGGTGTCCAGCACCGTGCCGCGTTGCCACGCGCCAGCGCGGATCTCATCGAAGGTCAGGCGTGAGAGTTCGATCTCACCGACGCCCGCGGCCGCGATGTCGAGCTTGACGGCCGCGGCGTAGCTCAGGTCCATGACGCGGCTGGAGTGGAAGGGCCCGCGGTCATTCACCCGCACGATGACCTCCTTGCCGTTGCGCACATTGCGCACCCGCACGTAGCTGGGGATAGGCAGCGTCCTGTGGGCGGCGGTCAGGCCGTACATGCTGTAGAGCTCGCCGCTGGCCGTGCGCCGGCCGTGGAACTGGTTGCCGTACCACGAGGCCGCGCCACGCTCGCGCCAGGGGACGTCGGCAGCCAGCGGTTCGTAGGACTGGCCGAGCACGGCGTAGGGCTTGTTCGGCCCGCCCACCCGGATGGGCTCGACCTGCGGCACCGGGTCGGGCAGGCGCGCCAGCTCGGCCAGGGTCGGGGCTGTGCCCGGGAGCGGCGGGCCGTCGCGGCCTGGAGCGCGCTCTGGCGGACGGGGCGTGCCAGGGCCGCTGGCGCAACCGCCCAAAGCCAAGAGGGCCAGCCACGCTGTCAGCAAGGTCAGCACCACCGCGGCGCGCAAGGCGGCGCAGGGCCGAGGCAGGCCGCGGGTGGCGTGGGGGAAAGCTGTCCATGAGGGCATCCCCGCACCATAACCGATCGTGGGGCTGAAACACCGCTCACCCCGGATGGGGCCAGGGCACATCCGGCGGCAGGTGGCGCCGCACATCGCGGCACAATGTGGGATCCCCGGCGACCCCAACTTGCTGAGCACCCATGTCCTCCCAACCGAACCCTGCCTTCGACCACGACTTTGAGCGCGGCATGCGCAACCGCCGCGCTGCCTTGGGCGACGCCTGGGTGGACAAGTCCATCGCCAAGGCCAACGACTTCAACGCGGAATTTCAGCACTACATCACCCAGTACGCCTGGCATGGCGCGTGGGGCCGCCCGGGGCTGGACTGGAAGACGCGGCGCGTGCTCGTGCTGGCCGTGACCAGTGCCCTCGGCCGCTGGGACGAGTTCGAGATCCACCTGCGCGGCGCCCTGACGCCGGGCAACGCCCACACGCTGTCGGTCGAGGAGGTGCGCGAGGCGCTGATCCAGATCGCCATCTACGCCGGCGTGCCCGCCGCCAACACCGGTTTCGCCAAGGCCCTGGGCGTGATGCGCGAGCTCGGCATCGAGCCCCCGCCGCGCCCGGCCGACCAATGCTGGCACACCGGCGTGGGCCGCTCGGTGTTCACCACGACCCGGCCCAAGCTGCATGCCACCGTGCGCGAGTCTCGCAGCGGCGAAGCGGCCCACACCCTCGTGCTCAGCCACGCCCTTGGGCAGGACGGCTCGATGTGGGATGTGGTGGCCAACGAGCTGGCAGGCACTTGCCGCGTGATCTGCCCCGACACCCGCGGCCATGGTCGATCGCAGATCCCCTCGGAGCCGCTGTCCATGACCGAGCTGGCCGCCGACGCCGCCCGCCTGATCGATGAGCTGGGCTGCGGCGAGCCGGTGGTCTGGGTGGGCTTGTCCATGGGTGGCCTCATCGGCCAGGAACTGGCCCTGCGTTTCCCCGACAAGGTCAAGGCGCTGGTGCTGGCCAACACCACCAGCGGCTACAACCCTGCCGGGCGCGAAGCCATCGCGCAGCGCATCGCCACGGTCGAATCCCACGGCATGCAAGCCATCGGCACCTCGACCATGGCGCGCTTTTTCAGCACCGCCTTCCGCGAAGATCAGGCCGCGGCGGTGGCCCGCCACCAACGCCTGCTCGAAGCCACCGACCCCGAGGGCTACACCGCCTGCGCCGCCGCCATCTGCGAGGCCGACTTCAGCGGCAAGCTGCAGCACATCCGCGTGCCCACCCTGGTGGTGGCTGGCAGTCAGGACGAGAGCACCCCGGTGGACGCGGCCATGACCTTGGCGCGCAGCATTCCGCGCGCAGAGATGGTGACGCTGCAAGGCTGCGCCCACCTCAGCGCCGTCGAACAACCCCATGCGTTTGCCGAGGTGCTGGGCGAGTTCGTCGCCAGCCTCTGACGTCAACACCCACCGCAGCGTGGCGCTGAGCCACGCCGCGCTTTTGTCCCGCCCGCGTCCCGATGTCCGCCCCCACCATGAACCCCGCCCAGCTGGCGGCCGTGCAGCACCTCGACAGCCCCTGCCTGGTGCTGGCCGGCGCGGGTTCGGGCAAGACCCGCGTCATCACGCACAAAATCGCTCGCCTGCTGCAGCCCGGTGAGGGGGCCGACCTCGCTCCCTCGCAGATTGGCGCCATCACCTTCACCAACAAAGCCGCCGCCGAAATGCGCGAGCGGGTGAAAGCCTTGATCGGCCCCAAAGCCGCATCGAAGCTGCTGGTGTGCACCTTCCACTCGCTGGGCGTGCGCCTGCTGCGCGAAGACGGCGAGGCGCTTGGCCTCAAGCCCAAGTTTTCCATCCTGGACAGCGACGACGTCACCAGCATCCTGCGCGATGCCGGCGCCACCACCGATGCCAAACTGGCGCGCAGCTGGCAGTGGCAGATCAGCCTGTGGAAGAACATGGGCCTGGACAGCGCCGCGGCCCTGAGCCAGGCCGCCACCGACGACGAAGCCCTGACGGCGCGCATCATGAAGCTGTACGAGGAACGTCTGCTGGCCTACCAGGCGGTGGACTTCGACGACCTCATCGGCCTGCCGCTGCGCCTGCTGTCCGAGCACCCGCACGTGGCGCAGAAATGGCAGCGCCAGCTCAAACACGTGCTGGTCGACGAATACCAGGACACCAACGCCACGCAGTACGAGCTGCTCAAGCTGCTGGTGGGCCCGCAAGGCATCTTCACGGCCGTGGGCGACGACGACCAGTCCATCTACGGCTGGCGCGGCGCCACGCTGGACAACCTCAAGCGCCTGCCGCAGGACTTCCCCAACCTCAAGGTCATCCCGCTGGAGCAGAACTACCGCTCCACCAGCGCCATCCTGCGCGCGGCCAACAACGTCATCCAGCTCAACCCCAAGCTGTTCCCGAAGACGTTGTGGTCCGACCTGGGCGAGGGCGAGCCGGTGAAAGTGGCCGAGTGCGACAACGAAGAGCACGAAGCCGAGCGCGCCGTGGGCCGCCTCAACGCCATCCACGCAGGCCTTGTCAGCAGCGGCCAAAATGCCGACTGGAGCCATTTCGCCATCCTCTACCGCGCCAACCACCAGGCGCGGCCGTTCGAGCAGGCGCTGCGCAAGGCCAACATCCCCTACAAGGTCTCGGGCGGGCAGAGCTTTTTCGACCGCGCGGAAATCAAGGACTTGTGCGCCTGGCTGCGCCTGCTGCTCAACAACGACGACGACCCCGCCTTCCTGCGCGCCGTGACCACGCCGAAGCGCGGCATCGGCCACCAGACGCTGGCCGCCCTCGGCGAGTTCGCCGGCAAGTGGAAGGTCAGCCTGTTCGAGGCCCTGTTCTCGGATTCGCTGGCCGCCGTGCTCAGCAAGCGCGCCCTGGACGGCCTGCACGAGTTCGGCCGCTACATCAATGATTTCGAGTACAAGGCCCGGCAGACCTTCGGCAGCGAAGCCGCCAAAGAGATGCTGATGGCGTGGCTCAAGGACATCGGCTACGAGCAGCACCTGCACGACAACGAAGAAAACGAGAAGGTGGCGGCGGCGCGTTGGTCCAACGTGCTGGACTTCATCGACTGGGTGGCCAAGCGCTGCGGCGGCGACATCGACCCCGACGGCGCCATGACCACCGAAACCGAGCGGCGCAGCGTCATCGAGGTGGCCCAGACCATCGCGCTGATCACCTCCCTGGCCGAACGGGACGCGGACCAGAACGCCGTGGTGCTGTCCACCCTGCACGCCTCCAAGGGCTTGGAGTGGCCGCACGTGGTGCTGGCCGGCGTCAACGAGGGCGTGCTGCCCTTCTCGCGCGAGGAGGGGGAGATCTCGCCCCAGCAGATCGAGGAGGAGCGTCGCCTGATGTACGTCGGCATCACCCGCGCGCGCCTGAGCCTGAGCGTCAGCGTGCTCAAGCGTCGCAAAAAAGGCCGTGAGTACGTGCAGGCCGTGCCCAGCCGCTTCGTGGCCGAAATGAAGCTCAACGAGGGTGCGGTGCGCGAAGACCCGCGGGAAAAGCTGCGCCGGCTGCGCGAGGAGATGGCTGCCAAGGCCAACGCGCGCAGCGCCATGCCCGATGGGACGGCGTGATTCTCGCCAGTGTTTCCGCGCTTTTCAGCGGTAGTGAGTACTTACTTACCTTGCTGCGCAGCCCACAGCCCTTGGGGCACAGGCAAAAAAAAGCCCGAGCACAAAGCGCCGGGCTGGGAATCCTTCCGTCAGCAGGTTGCTGCGCAGGAGTGGAGATGACACACAAAACAAGCGGGTGTAGGACACAGCTCGTTGCAATAAGTTCCGCAGGTCCACGAAAAATTTTCCGGTTGGCCTGACGCCGGCGCACAGGCGGCGGTCGCGGCACAATCCGGGCTCTGAACGATCGACGTGATCCCCCTTTTTCTTGCGCAGGACTCCGCATCATGGAATGCACCATCCACTGGCAGCCGGCCTCCGGCATGGCCTTCATGGCCGAAACCGGCAGCGGCCACATCATCAACATGGATGGCGCCCCGGAAGGCGGCGGCCGCAACCTGGCGCCTCGCCCGATGGAAACGGTGCTGGCCGGCACCGGCGGCTGCACCGCCTATGACGTGGTGCTCATCCTCAAGCGCGGGCGCCACGACGTGCGCGGTTGCCAGGTCAAGCTGACCGCCGACCGCGCCGAGGTGGACCCGAAGGTCTTCACCAAGGTCAACATGCACTTCGTGGTGACCGGCGTGAACCTGCCCGAAACCGCCGTTGCGCGGGCCATCCAGATGTCGCACGAGAAGTACTGCTCGGCCAGCATCATGCTCGGCAAAACCGCCGAGATCACCACCAGCTTCGAGATCGTCGCGGCCTGAGGGTGGCCTGGGCCAGCCTCAAGCCGACCCGAGTCAAATGCGGTGCGCCGTGACGGTCATGACCTTCGCGGCCAGCGTCATCAGCCCGCGCACCGGCGCCGGCAGTGGCACCCCGCCGGCTTTTTCGGCGGCGGCCGCGTGGGCGACCTCGTCGTCGCGCATCTGCGCCACGATGGCGCGTGAGGCCAAGTCGGCGGCGGGCAGGCGGTCCATGTGCTCGTTGAGGTGGGCTTCCACCTGGCGCTCGGTTTCGACCACGAAGCCCAGGCTGTGGCGGTCCCCCGCGCGGGCGGCCATCAGGCCGATGGCGAAGGCACCGGCGTACCACAGCGGGTTGAGCAAACTGGTGCGACCGCCCAGCTCCTTCAGGCGCTGCTCCGTCCAGGCGAGGTGATCGACCTCCTCGCGCGCCGCGGCCTCGAACTGTGCTTTCAGCACGGGGTCGCGCGTGCCCCAGGACTGGGATGCGTACAAGGCCTGCGCGCACACCTCACCGACGTGGTTGACGCGCATCAGCGCGGCAGACAAGCGCTTGTCCTCGGGGCTGAGCGCAGCATCTCCTGTGGCGACGGCGTCAAGGCCATCGGCCCCAGCGGGCGCCACCGGCTTCGGGCAGGGGCGCGCGGCCACATGCTCGCCGAACGCGGCACGCAAGGCCGTGTCGAGAGACATGATCAGGCGGTCGCGACCATCGTGCCGGATGGCGGAAGATTGCACGGGCGCATGGGGTTGAGTGGCCATGGGAGCGGTGGTCGGGGCAATGAGCGAGGCGTCGATGTCCATGAAGCGCGATGTTAGCGCCGCCGTGTGAAGCGCCACTTGCTTTGCATCACCCTTGCATCGGCACACACGCCGCGTCACCGCTGCATCAGGCCACGGCTCTTGGCGATGGACATCAGCATGCCGAGCGCCAGGCCCAGCGTCACCATGGCCGTGCCGCCATAGCTGATGAACGGCAGCGGCACGCCCACCACCGGCAAGATGCCGCTGACCATGCCCATGTTGACGAAGGCGTAGGTGAAAAAACTCAAGGACAGGCTGCCCGCCAGCAGGCGCGAGAACAGCGTGGGCGCCTGCGCCGCGATGTACAACCCGCGGTAGATGAGCGCCAGGAAGCCCACCATGAGCAGCAGGTTGCCCACCAAGCCGTGCTCCTCTGAATAGGCGGCGAACACGAAGTCGGTGGTGCGCTCGGGGATGAACTCCAGGTGCGTTTGCGTGCCCTGCATGAAGCCCTTGCCCATGACCCCGCCCGAGCCGATGGCGATCATGCCCTGGATGATGTGGAAGCCTTTGCCCAGCGGGTCCGTGGTCGGGTCGAGCAGGGTGCAGACGCGGTTCTTCTGGTAGTCGTGCAGGCCGACCCACTTCACGCCGGGTTGGCACAGCTCGCCCTGGTAGCCGACGATCAGCGTGATGCCGATGGCGCCGGCCAGCAGCACGGGGAGGATCAAGCGCCAACTCAGTCCTGCGAAGAAAATGACATACAGCCCCGACGACAGCACCAACAGCGAGGTGCCCAGGTCCGGCTGCTTGAGCACCATCGCCACCGGCACCATGAGCAAGCCCCCCGCCACCACGAAATCGAGCGAGCGCAACTGCCCTTCCCGTCGCTGGAACCACCACGCCAGCATGAGCGGTGCCGCGATCTTCAAGACCTCGGAGGGCTGGATGATCACGCCCACGTTGAGCCAGCGGGTGGCGCCCTTCTTCGTCAGCCCGAACAAGGCGGTGGCCACCAGCAGCATCAAGCCGACGGTGTAAAGCGGCACGGCCAGGGACATCAGGCGCTGTGGCGGGACCTGGGCCACCACGAACAGCACGCCCACGGCCAGCAGCATGTTGCGACCCTGGTCCATGAAGCGGCTGCCGTTGTCGAAGCCAACCGAGTACATGTTGACCAGGCCCAGCAGGCACAGGAATCCGACGATGAACACCAAGGGCAGGTCAAAGCCTTGAAAGACGGGCTTGATGCGCTGCCACAACGAGGGCTTGTCAAAGGCGACGTTCATGGCTGCTCCCGGGATGCGGCGGGCTTGGGCGGAGAAGCCGCAGCGCTGGCGGTGCTGGCGGTGCTGGCGGCACCGGCTGCGCTGGCAGCATTCGGAACTCCGGGCACGTCGGCCCCGAAGGCGTCCAGGCCTCGCGGCAGCGGCATGGCCGAGGCCTTGCGGGGTGTGCCGATGGGTGCCACGCCCTTGCCCACCTGCACCAAGGCGATGTCTTCCTCGCTGGGGTAGGTGTCGGTCAGCAGGTAGTCAAGCACGCGCCGCGCGATGGGCGCAGCGGCCATCGAGCCGAAACCGGCGTTCTCGACGATGACCGCCAGCGCCACGCGCGGCTTGTCGGTTGGCGCGAAGGCCTCGTAAAGCGAATGGTCGCGCTTGTACTCGTCCACCTTGGACGCCACGTACTTTTCGTTTTGACGCAGGCCCACGGCCTGCGCCGTGCCGGTCTTGCCGCCGCTCTGGTAAGCCGCCCCGGCGAACACGCGCGTGCCGGTGCCCTCCTGCGTCACGCCGTACATGGCTTCGCGGATGAAGGCGGTGTGTTCGGGCTTGTAGACCACCGGCGCCAAGGCCTCGCTGGCCGTCGTCTGGCGCTCGCGCGTCACCACGTTCTCGATCTCGCGCACCACCCGCGGCTGGAAGCGCTGGCCGTCGCTGGCCACGGTCGCCATCGCGGTGGCCAATTGCAGCATCGTGAAGGTGTTATAGCCCTGGCCAATGCCGAGCGAAATCGTCTCGCCGGCGTACCAGCGCTTCATCTCCGGGCGCTTGTAGGCGCGGCGCTTCCACTCGGTCGAGGGCAGGATGCCCGTCACCTCGCCCTTGAGGTCGATGCCCGTCAGCCGGCCAAAGCCCAGCGGCTCCATCTGGTCGCGGATGGTGTCCACACCGAGTTCGTTGGCCAGTGAGTAGAAATAGACGTTGGACGACTCCACGATGGCGCGCCGCATGTTCATCGCCCCACCCCGCTCGTTCTCCGGGCTGCGGAACTTGTGGCCGCCGAACATGAACACGCCGCTGTCCATGATGATGGTGTTGGGGTTGCGCTTGCCGGTGTTGAGCGCCGCCAAGGCCATGAAAGGCTTGTAGGTCGAGCCGGGCGGGTAGGTGCCACGCAAGGCGCGGTTCAGCAGGGGCTTGTCGGCCGACTCGTTGAGCTCCTTCCAGTTGTCCACGTCGATGCCGTCGACGAACAGGTTGGGGTCGAACGTGGGCTTGGAGACGAAGGCCAGCACCTCGCCGTTGCGCGGGTCGATGGCCACCAGCGCACCCCGACGGTCGCCGAACAGGCGCTCGATCAGGGCCTGCAGTTTGATGTCGATGGACAGGTGCACCGTGTTGCCCGGCGTGGCCGGGTTGGAGCGCAGCCGCCGCACGGCGCGCCCGCCAGCGCTGGTCTCGACCTGCTCGAAGCCGGTGATGCCATGGAGCTCGCGCTCATAGCTCTGCTCGATGCCGAGCTTGCCGATGTACTCGGTGCCGCGGTAGTTCGCCTGGTCCTCATCGGGCCAGTCTTCCATGGCTTCGGCTTCGCGCTGGTTGATGCGCCCGATGTAGCCCAGCACGTGGCTGGCCAGCTCGCCGTAGGGGTAGTGGCGGAACAAGCGCGCCTGGATGTCCACGCCGGGGAAACGGTAGCGCTGGGCGGTGAAGCGGGCGACTTCCTTGTCCGTCAGTCGGGTGCGGATGGGGATGGACTCGAAGCTCTTGGACTCTTCGCGCAGGCGCTTGAAGCGGCGGCGGTCGCGCGGCTGGATGTCCACGATCTCGGCCAGCTCGTTGATGGTGGCTTCGACATCTTCCACCTTGGAGGGCGTGATCTCGAGCGTGTAGGCCGAGTAGTTGTTGGCCAGCACCACGCCGTTGCGGTCGACGATGAGGCCGCGGTTGGGCACGATGGGCACCACCGCCGTGCGGTTGTTTTCAGCTCGCGCGGCAAGATCTTCGTGGCGCTGGATTTGCAGCACCGTCAGGCGGAACACCAGCAGCCCGAAACAGAACAGCACGAAACCGGCCGCGGCCCACAAGCGGGCGCGGAATCGTCCAAGTTCCTGTTCGAGGTTCTTGAGCTCGGTCATGGCGTGTGCTGCGCGGTGGGCCAGGGGCTCACAGCGGGCGGTTCTTGTCGCGATCGGGCGGGCGGCGTTGCGGTGCCAGCAGCATGAAGTTGGCCACCGGCCACATCAGCGCCTCCAGCAAGGGTGCCAGCATCAGGCCCCAGCCGGGGAAGCTGGCGCCCGCGGCCATGCGCACCAGCAGAGACACCGCATGCGCGGCCACGAACAGCGGCACGATCTGCACGGCCTGCGAGCCCACCGTGAACCACAGCAAGCGACGGTGCACGGTGATGGCGAAAAAGCTCAGCAGCGTGTAAGACAAGGCATGCTGCCCCAGCAGGGCGCCCTGGTGCACGTCCATGATCAGGCCGAACACAAAGGCCGCACCCACGCCCACGCGGCGGGGCTGGTGCACGTTCCAAAACACCACAGCCACGGCCAGGAAATCTGGCAAGCCGGGCCATCGCCCCCAGGGCAGCAAGTTCAGCATCAAGGCCAGCAGCAGCGACACCCAGATGAACACCGGGTTGACCGGCATCAGCAGCTCATTGCCACGCGGCATCATGGGCGTGCTCCCGACGTCGTGCCTGCCGGCGAGGCCGACGATTTGCTCGCCGCGTGGTGGGCGCCCTTGCCGTGGCGGCCCTTGTCTTCTGCGGCCGAGGCCGCGCCCGAAGCCGCATCGGCAGGCCGCTCGGGAATTTGGCTGGACGCGGGCTGCAACAGCAGCACATGGCGGGTGCTGTCCGGGCTGCTGAGCGGCACCAGCGCGATGCGCGCGAAGGCGGAATCGGCACGCCGGTCCACCTGGGTCACCCTGGCCACGGGCAAACCGGCTGGGTAGACGCCATCGAGGCCGGAGGTTTGCAGCGTGTCGCCCACCTGCACATCGGCGTTGCCCGCCATGAAGCGCAACTCCATGCCGCGCGCCTGCGCCGTGCCGTAGGCCACGCCACGCTGCTGCGTGCGCACGTTCACCACGGGCACGGCCGCGTCCTTGTCTGTCACCAGTGTGACCTCGGAAGTCAGCGGGTACACCCGCGTGACCTGGCCCAGCACTCCGGTCTCATCGACCACCGGGGAGCCCAGCACCACGCCCTGGTTGCCGCCCTGGTCGATCACGACCTTGCGGGTGAAAGGGTCCTGCGTGTCGTAGAGGATTTCGGCCGACGACGTGGCCACCTCGATGCGCGGGCGCAGCGCCAGCAGGGCGCGCAGGCGGGCGTTCTCGCGGGCGAGCTCGTCCATGCGCATGACGCGCTCGGCCTGGGTCGTGACCAGGCGCTGCGCACGGGCTTGCACCGCTCGGGCCTCGTCCATGCCCGAGAGGTAATGCACCACTTCATCCCAAACGCGCGACGGTGCCAGCAAAGCCCGCTGCACGGGGTGTAGCACCGTGGCCACCGCAGCCCGCAGCGGCTGCGCCATGTTCCAGCGCGCATCGACCACCATCAGGAAGATGGCCAGCGCAGAGAAAAACATCAGGCGCGTGAAGGCCGACGGCCCCTGCTTGAAGAAGGGGGGCGGGGTGCGGTCCAGCGTGGCCAAGGGCATGGTGGGCGGTTCAGCTCCGAAGCATCAGGCGCCGCACAAGCGGGGGAAGGGGACACTCGCCCGCCACCCCGCTCGCGCCAGGGGTGAGGCTTATTCCGACGTGAAGATGCTGCCCAGGCGCTCCATGCGCTCGAGGGCCATGCCACAGCCGCGCACCACGCAGGTCAGCGGGTCTTCGGCCACCAACACCGGCAGGCCGGTTTCTTCGGCCAGCAGGCGGTCCAGGTCGCGCAGCAGGGCGCCGCCGCCGGTCAGCATCATGCCGCGCTCGGCGATGTCGGCACCCAGTTCGGGCGGGGTTTGCTCCAGCGCGTTCTTCACGGCCGACACGATCTGGTTGAGCGGGTCGGTCAGGGCTTCGAGGATCTCGTTCGAAGAGATGGTGAAGCTGCGGGGCACGCCTTCCGACAGGTTGCGGCCCTTGACTTCCATCTCCTTGACCTCGGAGCCAGGGAAGGCACTGCCGATTTCCTTCTTGATAGCCTCGGCGGTGGGCTCGCCGATCAGCATGCCGTAGTTGCGACGGATGTAGTTGATGATGCTTTCATCGAACTTGTCGCCACCGACGCGCACGCTGCCCTTGTAGACCATGCCGCCCAGCGAGATCACGCCCACCTCGGTGGTGCCGCCGCCGATGTCGACCACCATCGAGCCCGAGGCTTCCGACACCGGCAGACCAGCGCCGATGGCCGCGGCCATGGGCTCTTCGATCAGGTAGACCTCAGAGGCGCCGGCACCCAGGGCCGACTCGCGGATGGCGCGGCGCTCGACCTGGGTCGAGCCGCAGGGCACGCAGATGATGATGCGGGGCGACGGCTTGAGGACCGAGCGCGGGTGCACCATCTTGATGAACTGCTTGAGCATCTGCTCGGTGACGGTGAAGTCGGCGATCACGCCGTCCTTCATCGGGCGGATGGCCTCGATGTTGCCCGGCACCTTGCCCAGCATGGCCTTGGCCTCAGACCCGACGGCCTGGATGGTCTTCTTGCCGTTGGGGCCGCCCTCGTGGCGGATGGACACCACCGAGGGCTCGTCGAGCACGATGCCCTTGTCACGCACGTAGATGAGCGTGTTGGCCGTGCCCAGGTCGATGGCCAGGTCGGTGGAGAAATACTTGCGGAACATGGAATACATGGCGATGGCGCTCCGGCTGCGGGCGGAGGTCGGCACCTGCGGGCGGGGCGCCGAGGACCTCACGCGCCCTCGCGCACAAAACACCCAAACAGCCAACCCGATGGGCCCGTGTGGCCTCTTGAAATCTGACGACGGAATGTGCTGACGAAACTGAGCCCGGACCAGGCCCTCTGGCGACCTCGCAGCCGGGGCTGCGCGTCATGAACTCTCCCCGCTCCGGGCTGCACCTGCGACAACCCTGGTCGGGCCGAGCACCGCTGCCACAAAGACTTGTGGATAACCTAGGATAATACCGCAAGGTCTTCCCCTTTCCGGGGCGGCACCCACCGACTGTTACCCCTGGATGAACCCATGGCACTGACCCCCACGGACGTCAGCCGCATCGCCCAGTTGGCGCGCCTCGAATTGCGCGACGACGAGCAGGCCGCGATGCTGACCCAGCTCAACGAATTCTTCGCCATCGTCGAGAAGATGCGCGCCGTCGACACCTCCGGCATCGAGCCGCTGTACACGCCGCTGTCGGCCATCGAGGACGTCACCCTGCGCCTGCGGGAAGACGCCGTCACCGAAAGCGACAACCGCGAGGCCAACATGGCCAACGCCCCGGCCCGCGACGAAGGCCTGTTCCTGGTGCCCAAGGTGATCGAATGACAGCGCTGCACGACCTGACCCTGGCGCAGCAAAGCCAGGCCCTGAACGTCGGCCAGACCACCTCGGTGGCGCTGACCCGGCACGCGCTCGAACGCATTGCCGCGCACACCGACCTGGGCGCCTTCCTGCACGTCGATGCCGATGGCGCGCTGGCCGCGGCGGCCGCCTCGGACGCTCGCCGCGCAGCCGGCCAGGCCCTCGGCCTGTTGGACGGCGTGCCCATCGCGCACAAGGACATCTTCGTCACGCAAGGCCACCCGACCACGGCCGCCTCCAAGATGCTGCAGGGCTACCAGAGCCCCTTTGACGCCACCGTCGTGGCCCAGCTGCAGGCCGCCGGCGTGGTCAGCGTGGGCAAGCTCAATTGCGACGAGTTCGCCATGGGTGGCGCCAACGAGAACTCGGCCTACGCCAAGGCACGCAACCCTTGGGACACCCGCCGCATCCCTGGCGGCTCCTCGGGCGGCTCGGCCGTGGCCGTGGCCGCGCGCCTGGTGTCGGCCACCACCGGCACCGACACGGGCGGCTCGATCCGCCAGCCCGCTGCGCTCACCGGCATCACCGGCATCAAGCCGACCTACGGCCGTTGCTCGCGCTTTGGCATGATCGCCTTCGCCTCCAGCCTGGACCAGGCCGGCCCCATGGCCCGCACCGCCGAAGACTGCGCCTTGATGCTCGACGCCATGAGCGGCTTCGACGAGCGCGACGCCACCAGCGCAGACCGCAGCGCGCACGAGCCTGGGGGCGTGATGGCCCAGTTCCTGGCCTTGAACGCCAAGTCGCAGATCCATGCGGCGCAGCAGCCGGACAAGCCGCTGGCTGGCCTGCGCGTGGGCGTGCCCAAGGAGTTCTTCGGCGAAGGCGTGAGCGCCGACGTGCTGGCCGCCACACGCGCCGCGCTGGCCCAGCTCGAAGCCCTGGGCGCCACGCTGGTGGACGTCAGCCTGCCGCGCACCGAGCTGTCCATCCCTGTGTACTACATCATCGCGCCGGCCGAGGCCTCGTCCAACCTGAGCCGCTTCGATGGCGTCAAGTTCGGCCACCGCGCGCAGAAGTACAGCGACCTCAACGACATGTACCGAAAGACCCGCGCCGAAGGCTTCGGCCCCGAGGTCAAGCGCCGCATCATGATCGGCGCCTATGTGTTGAGCCACGGCTATTACGACGCCTACTACCTGCAAGCGCAAAAGCTGCGCCGCATGATCGCCGATGACTTCCAGGCCGCCTTCAAGGTCTGCGACGTGATCGCAGGCCCGGTGGCGCCCACGGTGGCGCGTGAGATCGGCTCGCAGACCGACCCGGTGCAGGAGTACCTCGCCGACATCTTCACGCTGCCCGCCTCGCTGGCCGGCCTGCCGGGCATGAGCGTGCCGTGCGGCTTCGGTGAACACGCGCTCCCCGTGGGCCTGCAGCTGATCGGCAACTACTGGCAAGAGGCTCGCCTGCTGCACACGGCCCATGCCTTCCAGCAGGCCACGGATTGGCACCAGCGCGTGCCCGCCACCCTGGCCTGACGACGAACCCAGCAAGACACACCATGAGCTCCCCAGCGACCCCCAAAATGGTCCGCGGCTACGAGGTCGTCATCGGCATCGAAACCCACGTCCAGCTCTCGACCCAGTCGAAGATCTTCTCCGGCGCCTCAACGCAGTTCGGCGCCGCGCCCAACACCCAGGCCTGCCCCGTGGACATGGCCCTGCCCGGCACGCTGCCGGTGATGAACAAGGGCGCCGTCGAGCGCGCCATCGCGTTTGGCCTGTCGGTCGGCTCGCACATCGCGCCGCGCTCCATCTTCGCGCGCAAGAACTACTTCTACCCCGACCTGCCCAAGGGTTACCAGATCAGCCAGTACGAGATCCCCGTCGTGCAAGGCGGCTCGGTGAGCTTCTTCGTGGGCGAGCAGGAACACACCGTGCGCCTGGTGCGCGCCCACCTGGAGGAAGACGCGGGCAAATCCCTGCACGACGACTTCAGCGGCTTCAACGGCGAGAAGTCGTCCGGCATCGACCTCAACCGCGCCGGCACGCCGCTCATCGAAATCGTCACCGAGCCCGACATCCGCACCAGCGCCGAAGCCGCCGAATACGCCCGCGCACTGCACACGCTGGTGGTGTGGCTGGGCATCTGCGACGGCAACATGCAGGAAGGCTCCTTCCGCTGCGACGTGAACGTGTCGGTGCGCAAGCCCGGCGCGCCGCTGGGCACGCGCCGCGAGATCAAGAACCTCAACAGCTTCAAGCACATCGTCCAGGCCACGGATTTCGAAATCAACTGGCAGATCGACGAGATCGAGGACGGCCGCGCCATCCAGCAAGCCACGGTGCTGTTCAACCCCGACACGGGCGAGACCCGCGCCATGCGCAGCAAGGAAGACGCGCACGACTACCGCTACTTCCCTGACCCCGACCTGCCGCCACTGGTGATCGCGCCGGAGTGGGTGGAACGCATCCGCGCCGAGATGCCCGAGCTGCCGCGCGTGATGGCCGAGCGCTTCGTGCGCGACTACGGCCTGCCCGCCTACGACGCGACGATGATGACGCAGTCCAAGGCTTTTGGCGCCTTCTTCGAGGCCGCGGCCAAGGCTTGCGGTCAGCCGAAGCTGGTGTCGAACTGGCTGATGGGCGAGGTCTCGCGCCGGCTGAATGCGGCCGAGCAGACGATCGAGCAATCTCCCGTCTCGCCCGAGCTGCTGGCCGCGATGATTTCGCGCATCGCCGATGGCACCATCTCGAACAACGGCGCCAAGCAGGTGTTCGATGCGCTGTGGAGCGGCGAAGGCCAGGGCGAGGGCATCGCCCGCATCGACGCACTGATCGACGCCAAGGGCCTCAAGCAAATGAGCGACACCGGCGAGCTCGAGCGCATCCTCGACGAGGTGCTGGCGGCCAATGCCAAGTCGGTCGAAGAGTTCCGCGCCGGCAAGGACAAGGCCTTCAACGCGCTCGTGGGCCAGGCCATGAAAGCCACCAAGGGCAAGGCCAACCCGGCAGCGGTCAACGAGCTGCTCAAGAAGAAACTGGCCGGCTGATGCCAGCGCCCCAGACGGGCCACCCCGGCCCGCACGTCTTCCTGATCAACCTGGACCGCTCCGCCGACCGCCTGGCACGCTGCGCGCCCATCCTGGATGCGCTGGGGCTGACGTGGGAGCGCGTACCCGGGGTCGAGGGCAAGAAGCTGCCACCGGCACAGCTGGCGGCCCTCAACCCACACCCAGCGCCGCACGGCGAGTGGTTCCGCCCGCTCACGCCCGGCGAGATCGGCTGCTTCCTGAGCCACCTGCGCTGCTGGCAACTCATCGAGGAGCGTGGCCTGGACTGCGCCCTCGTGCTCGAAGACGACTTCGAGGCCTACCCGGCCTGCACGCTGCACAACCTGCAGGCACTGGCCGCATCGGCCACCGGCCCACACCCGTGGGACGTGCTCAAGCTGACACGGCTGCGCAAAGGAGCGAAGCTGGTCGCCTCTGTGCCCAGCAGCGCGGGCGGTACCACCGCGGCCACGCCGCTGGCGTTGCGCTTTGGCGGCAAGGGCCCGGAAGACGGCACGGCTTACATGGTCTCGCGCCGCGGTGCGGCCAAGCTGACCCCGCACCGCGAGCATCTGCTGCGTCCGGTGGACTTCGAGCTCAAGCATGCCTGGGAACGCGACCTGACGGTGTACTCGGCCAGCCCCGACATGTTCTGGCAGGTGGGCGCCGACATCGCTGCGTCGGTGATCGGTGGAGGGCGCGCCGAATACCGCGACTACCCGCCACTGCGCAAGGCACAGGTCTACCTGCGCAAGCACGGCTACCACGTGCGCTTCTGGCTGGCCAGCAAGTTGGGCTGGGGGCGCAGGCGCGTGCTGCGCTGAGGGTCAGCGCTTGCGCTCGGGCGACACGGCCGAGGCCGGAGGCACCGACCCGGGGGCAGCCCCGGCCCACAGGCGGCGCAAGCGGGCCAGCTCGGCGTCGTACAGGCCATGGATGCGCACCATCTCGGCCTGTTGGTTCTGGATGATGTCGCGCTGCGCCTGCTGCTGGGCCTCGTTGGCCTCCAGCTTGGATTTGAGCTTGTGCGGCAGGCGACGCCCCTTGTAGAACTCGGTTTCAGCGATGAGCGGCTTGCGCTCGTCTTGGAGTTCCTGCAGGCGCCGCTCGGACGCCGCGATGCCGCGCTGCAGGTCGTCCAGCGCCGCATCCCGAGCCTTGTTGTGCGCCGCCTCGTCGGGGAAGCGCAGCATCAGGTTGCGGTCACGGCGCACGGCGTCTTTTTGCGCGGCCAAGGCCTGCTCCTGCAGGCGCTGGCGCTCCTCGGCCAGGGCACGCTCTTCGGCGTTCATGCGCGGCGGCAGGGTCTGGCGCTGGGAGCCGTCCTTGTTGAGCACACGCTGTTCGCGGTCCAGGCACTCCACGATGGGGCGGTCCGAGGTGTAGCGCTTGCCACTGGCGTCCACGCAGGAGTAGATGCCGGCCGCATGCGCCGACGCCGCCAGAGCCCATCCGCCCAGCACCCACCACCCTCGCCCGGCCTGCCGAGCGCCCGCGGCCAGGCCCCGCCGCCATGGGCGATGTGGCAAGGGCGACCGATGGACATCGGCAACCGGCATCGGGCTCATCTGCGCTCCAGGGGCGGCGTGGCCCCATTGGTGTGACGGGAATAGGGGGAGTGGCAGCCCATCATAAACGCCTCAGTGAGCGTCCGGATCACGCCGCCACCCGGGCTTCAAACACCGTAGCGCTGCCGGTAAGCCGACACCGCCGGGCGGGCCGCCACCAGGGCGGGGTCGGACTGGCCATCGAGGAAGCCCATCAGGTCGGCCAGCGTGGCAATCGCCACCACGGGCAGACCGTAATGCTGCTCGACCTGCTGCACGGCGCTTTCAGCCGCGTCCTGGCCGTTGGCCGTGGCCTTTTCCTGGCGGTCCAGGGCGATGGTGACGCCGCAAGGCGTGGCGCCGGCGGCCTTGATCATCTCGATGGACTCGCGCACCGAGGTTCCGGCGGAAATCACGTCGTCGATGATGAGCACGCGGCCTTGCACGGGCGCCCCCACCAGGGTGCCGCCTTCGCCATGGTCTTTCGCTTCCTTGCGGTTGTAGGCAAAGGGCTTGTTGTGGCCCAGGCGGGCCAGCTCGATGGACACCGCCGCGGCCAGGGTGATGCCTTTGTAGGCCGGGCCGAAAAGCATGTCGAACTGCAGGCCGGAGGCGACCAGGCGGCGTGCATAGAATTCGGCCAGGCGGCACAGCTTGGCGCCGTCATCGAACAGGCCGGCGTTGAAGAAATAAGGCGACAGGCGGCCTGCCTTGGTTTTGAACTCCCCGAATCGCAGCACCTTGGATTCAACGGCGAAGGCCACGAAGTCATGGGCCAGGGTGTCTTGTGCGGGGGAGTTGTTCATGATGGTGGTGCGCTGTGTTCCGACTGGTCTCTTTCAACCTCAATGGCATCCGCTCGGCGGCCAACAAAGGCATGCTGCCGTGGGCGGAAGCCCATGCCGCCGATTGTATGGGCGTGCAGGAGCTCAAGGCCCAGGCGGCCGACATGGGCCCCGAGCTGCGCACCGTGGCCGGCATGCCCGGGCACTTCCATCACGCGGAGAAGAAGGGCTACTCCGGCGTGGGCCTCTACAGCCGCACTGCGCCGTCTGACGTCATCGTCGGGCTGGGCGCATCCGACAACGGCGAGTTCGACGCCGAGGGCCGCTACGTGGAAATGCGCTTCGACAAGCCCGGCCGCAAGCTCTCCCTCATCAGCTGCTACTTCCCCTCGGGCTCCAGCAGCGAAGAGCGCCAGGAGGCCAAATTCCGCTTCCTCGACGTCATCCGTCCGCACCTCGCGCAGCTGCGCGCCGAACGCGACTTCATCCTGGTCGGCGACGTCAACATCGCCCACAAGGAAGCCGACCTGAAGAACTGGAAAGGCAACCTCAAGAACAGCGGCTTCCTGCCCGAAGAGCGCGCCTGGATGACGCAGTTGCTCGACCCGGCGGGCGACACCGGCTTGGTCGACGTCTACCGCGCGCTCCACCCCGACACCACCGACGCCTGCTACACATGGTGGAGCAACCGGGGCCAGGCCCGCGCCAAGAACGTGGGCTGGCGCATCGACTACCACTTGGCCACGCCGGGCATCGCGGCCACCGCCAGGGCCGCCAGCGTGTTCAAGGACCAGTGGTTCAGCGACCACGCCCCGCTGACCATCGACTACGACTTCGCGCTGTGAGCGGGGGGCGACGGGGCTGGCGCTTTCTTGCAACACGCGCTACACTGTGGGGTTAGCCCCACAAGTGGGCCGGACGTCGTGATCAAGCTGTGTTCAACCCCCCTTCCCCAACACACTCAAGGAAGCCCCCTTGTCCAAAGAAGATCTGATTGAAATGCAAGGCAAGGTGGACGAAGTCTTGCCCGATTCCCGCTTTCGCGTGACCCTGGACAACGGCCACACCCTGATCGCCTACTCGGGCGGCAAGATGCGCAAGAACCACATCCGCATCCTGGCTGGCGACAAGGTGTCGCTGGAGCTGTCGCCCTACGATCTGAGCAAGGGCCGCATCACCTTCCGTCACATCGAAGGCCGCGGTCCGGGCATGCCCCCGCCGCCGCGCAAGCGCTGAGGCGTTCGCAGGCTGGCGGTGTCGCCAGCGCTGCCACCGACGAGCGCAGGCTCGCGTTACGGCTGCCGAGGCCGCACCCGCGTCCGGACAGCCTTCGTCAACTCGAGCAGCAACAAGCACGCCAAGCCGACCGCCACCGCCCCGCCCAGCAGCGGGCCCGACATGGGCCCGAAGTGGAACAGGCTGCGCAGTGGCGCCCACAGCAGGATGCCACCCAGCACCAGGCCGGTGGCCAGCAGCATGCGCCACAGCGCCCCATTGGCCCGCCGCAGGGCCACCCACACCGGTTCGGCCAGCGTGCGGTGGCAGAGGATGAGGGCCACGTCGGCCAGGACCAGCGCCACGAAGCCCGCCGTGCGCGCCTGGGCCTCCGCCACGCTGCCCAGCCAGGCCGTTGCGCCCGCACCGGGTGACAGCAGCCAGGCATACCAGCCGCCCACACACGCCAGCACCACGCCACCCTGGAGCAAACTCCAGAGCACCTGAGCGCGGTCGATCAGCGGCGCACCCGGCTGACGGGGCGGACGCCGCATGGCGTCTGGCTCGGCGGCCTCGGCCTCGAACACCACCGAGCACACCGGGTCGATGACCAGCTCCAGGAACGCGATGTGCACCGGCATGAACAGCAGGGGCCAGCCCGCCAGCAAGGGCCACAGCGTCAGCCCCGCAATGGGCACATGCACGGCCAGCACGAAGGCCATGGCCTTGCGCAGGTTGTCGTTGATGCGACGGCCCAGGTGGACGGCCTGCGCGATGGCCTGGAAGTCGTCGTCGAGCAGCACCAGCGCTGCGGCCTCGCGGGCCACGTCGGTGCCGCGCGCGCCCATGGCCACGCCGATGTCGGCCGCTTTCAGCGACGGTGCATCGTTGACGCCATCGCCCGTCATGGCGACGATTTCACCGCCTGCCTGCAGGGCGCGCACGATGCGCAGCTTTTGCTCGGGCATGACGCGCGCGAAAACGTGGGTGTCGCGCACCCGCAAGGCCAGCTCGGCATCGGACAGCGCCTGCAGCGCCTCGCCCCGCAGTGCACCACCGCGCACGTCGATGCCCGCCTGCGCCGCGATGGCCAGGGCGGTGGCCGGGTGGTCGCCCGTGACCATGGCCACGCGGATGCCCGCCTCGCGGCAGCGCGCCACCGCCTCGCGCACGCCCGGGCGCAACGGATCCACCCAGCCAATGAGGCCAAGGAATTCGAAGTCGTAATCGTGCTGGATGGCGGGCCACGGCTCGCCGGGCGCGGGGCCTTCACGGCGGGCCCGCGCCACGCCCAGCACACGCAGGCCGCGCGCGGCCATCGCCTCGGATCGGGTGCGCCACTCGGCCCGCACGGCTTCGGGCAGGTGGCACAGGTCGGCCACCGCCTCCGGCGCGCCCTTGGCGGCGATCAGGTGCTGGGCGTGCCCTGGCCGCTGCCACACATGGGACATCGCCAGCAACTCCGGGCTCAGGGCGTACTCACAAGCCAGGCGCCAGTCCGGGTGCAGGTGGGTCTGCATGTGCGCACGATCGGGCTCCGGCAGTTGCTCGCGCGCGAGGCGCCACAGGGCCTGCTCCATGGGGTCCAGCGGCTCGGTCTGGCTGGCCAGCACACCGTATTCCAGCAACGCGTGGAAGACCTCGGGCAGGGCCTGTGCCGCTGACCAGGCCTGACCGGCCACGCACAGCTCGGCCACGGTCATGCGGTTGAGCGTGAGCGTGCCGGTCTTGTCGGTGCACAGCACGGTGGCCGCGCCCAGCGTTTCGATGGCGGTGGCGCGGCGCACCAGCACCCGCGCGGCCGACAGGCGCCACGCCCCCATCGCCATGAACACGGTGAGGATGAGGGGGAATTCCTGCGGCAACATCGACATCGCCAGCGTGATGCCGCTGAGCAGCGCGGCCAGCCAGTCGCCACGCAGCCAGCCGTGCAGGGCAACGACCAAGGCGCTCAGGCCCAAGCCCAGCACGGCGAACAAGCGCACCATCTGCCGCGTCTGGCGCTGCAGGGCCGAAGGCACGGCGCCCATGGCCTGCAAAGCCTGACCGATGGCGCCCATCTGGCTGCGCGCGCCGGTGGCCACCACCTCGGCCAGACCGTGCCCGGCCACCACCAGAGAACCCGCGAACACGAGGGCGAGGTCATCGCCGCCTGGTCGCACGGCGGCCCAGGTGGTGGACATCGCCGCCTCGCCGCTGGCGACCTTGCGCACCGGCACCGACTCGCCCGTCAGCAGCGACTCGTCGGTCTGCAAGGCCTGCGCCTCGCGCACCACCGCATCGGCGGGCACGCGGTCCCCCTCGGCCAGCACCAGCCAATCTCCTGGCACCACCTCGCGCCCCGCGATGCGGCAGCGCTGGCCGTCGCGCAGCACCAGCGCGCGCGGGCTGCTGAGGTCACGCAGGGCTTCGAGCACGCGCTCGGTGCGGCGCTCCTGGTGCAAAGAGATGCCGATGGTGAGCACCACGAAGGTCATCAGCATGAGCGCCTCGCCGAGGTCGCCCAACAGCAGGTAGATGCCGCCTGCTGCCAGCAAGAGCTGCAGCATCGGTTCGTGCAGCACATCGGCCACCATGCGCCAGCCGCTGCGGGCTCGGGCCTGCGGCAACTCGTTGAAGCCGTGCGCCTGCAGCCGGGCGCGGGCCTCTGCTTGGCTCAGTCCCGGCGGCTTGTCCACCGCCGCCTCAGATGAGGTTGGCGCCCACGTTCACCGTGAGCGCCAGCAGGGTCGTGTTGAACAAGAAGGCCAGCACAGAGTGCACCAGGCCCACGCGGCGCATGGCCGCGCTGCTGAAGGACACATCGGCGGTCTGGGCCGATGTCCCAATGATGGCCGCGGCATACACGAAATCGAGGTAACCGGGTTGCGCGGTGCCGGGAAAGATCAAGCCGCCACCCAGGCCGCGCTGCTGCGCGAGGTAGTACTCGTGGGCGTAGTGCAGCGCGAACATCAGTTGTGTGAACGTCCAGGACGACACCACCGTCAAGGCCGCCAGGCCGATGTGCAGGTGCCGCGCCAAGCCTTGTTCGTTGCGCGCCAGGCCGAGTTCCGCCACGATGGCGCCCAGGCTGGCCAGCGCCGCCATGACGACGAGTGCCAGGATGGTGACGGCGCCGTCGTCCTGCGTGAGGGCGCGGCGGCGCATGCGCTCGCTGCTGGAGCGCGCCATCATCACCGCGACGAGCACCACATACGCCAAGGCGCCCGCGTTCCAGCCGATCAACCAGCGGGTCACATCGCGGCAAGGCAGCACGCTGGGCACGACAGCGACGACGAGCAAGCCGACCGCGGCCGCGGCCAGCAGCCTCGGTCGGTGACGCAGGGCACGGACCCAGGGCGCAGGCAGGGACATGGGGCGCGAGCCGGCCAAGGCTGCCGGCACAGTTTGAACACACCCCATCATGCCCAAAAAAAGGCGCCCCGGAGGGCGCCAAATGCCGAGCCCGAAAGCCCGGCCTCAGGGAGGATCTGTTCGATGCAAGGGGCTCAGTTCACCGCTGGCACGGTGCGTGCCTTGACCTCGATGCGCGTGGCGCTGACCACGCCATTGCTGGCGGCGCCCTTGACCTCGACGAAGCACTGGGCGTTGGGGACGCCTGCGGTCATGCGCACGCCGTCCTCCAGGTCGATGGTGGCGGCACGCCCGTCCACGGTGGTGCTCGTGCCATTGCGCAGGGTCAGCGCAAAGCTGGCCATCAGGTCACTGCTGCCGGCGGCGCAAGGCGCGGTGCCGTACAGCTCGAAGCTGCGCTCGCCAATGCCACCCTCGCTGCCGATGCGCACCACCGTCAGCACGCCGTTGACCATGCTGGCCACCACCTCGACGTACGCTCCATTCGCGGGCAGCGTCACGCCGCTGGCAGGCAGGGTGAGCGTCACGCCCTGCACGCTGAAGGTGGCCGGCGATGCGCCACTGGCCGCCGTGGCGTTCGACACCGTGCCGTAGAGCTTGACGCCGCCGCCGCTGGCGACGCTGTACTCGCGGCTGTCGGCCTCCACCTTGCGAGCCACCAGCACGCCGTTGGCGAAGGTGCCCGTCACCTTGATCACCGTGCCCCTCACGCCCGTGGCCGCGTTGCCCGCCACCAGTGAGGCCAGCGTCAAGCCGCCCTCGAACGTGGCCTGCGACACGTCGACCGTCACGTCGTTCACGGTCAGCGTCGTGCCATTGATGGCCGACACCGCGCCACGCAGCTTCGCGCGCCCGACGATGGCACGGTCACGCTTGACGATGACCTTGGTTGCGTTGACGGTGCTGCCGTTGCCGATGGCGCTGAAGTCGGTCGATGCTGGCAGGATGACCCGCACCGCCACACCATCGGCCAGCGCGGCGCCCGTGGGGCGCACCGGCGCGCCGGCATAGTTCACCGTGACGGTGACACCTGAGCGCAACAGGAAGCCGAACCGCTGGGCCGTGGTGTCGAGCGTACCGGCCACCACCTTGCCCAGCACGGCCACGCCGTCAGCAAGCGCCTCTGCCGCCGATGTCTGCTCGACGCGCGTCGCCAGCAGGCCCGTGGCGGCATCGCCCACCGCGTGGACTTCGGCGTAAACCGTGTCTGTGGTGGTGAGCGTGGCGTTGGCCGCGTCCACCGCCGACTTCAGCCCGGCCAGCGTCAGGGCCGCGCCGTTCAAGCCTTCGAAGATGGTGTTCGCATCGACCTGAACGAGTTGCCCAGCCACCGTCAGCGTGCCAGCCGAGGTGTCCACGGCGGACACCGCGCCCCGCACACCACCGTGCACGGTGACCGAGGTCGCAGTCGCCGTGGCACGGTCGTCGTCCACCTCACCCGAGACGGACACCGTGGTACCCAGGGCGAAGGGGCGCGCGTACGCGCCCTCGGACTCGGCCTCGGTCACGTTGGCGCCGCTGGTCGAAAAGCGCACGCCGTTCACCACGATGGAGCCCAGGCCCGACACAGCGCCCGAGTACGTGGCCGCGGCGGCGGTTTGCCCGCCGCCATTGCCCGAGGCGCTGCTGCCGCCACCACCGCCACCGCAGGCGGCCAGGGTGAGCACGGCAGCGGCGGCCAAGGCGCTCAGGGTCCAGCGGCCACGCCAACCACGCGGGGCGCTCACGCTGCCAGAGGGCAAGGGGTTCAGGGCATGGGTTTGGGGCATGGTGACCTCGGTGAAAACAAGGGGTATGGCGGATGCTTTGTTGCCAGCGCACAGGCCTTCGGTGGATGCATGTTGTGAATGTGCGTTTTGCACATTTATTCTGACGGGATGCCGCTGTCGTGGAAAGCACCGTTACACCTCCTTGCATTCGGCTTTTCACTTCTTCACGTGGAGCGGTCAACGGCGCGGTGGCGAGGGCCGTTGTAGACACAGGCCCGACACACCGGGCTCGCTTGAAGGCCCCGGCCCAGGGGCCACCGGAACCGCATCCCCTGCTGGAGAACACCATGACCAAGAACCTGCTGATCGCTACCGTCCTGTCGGCTTTCGCTGCTGCCTCCTTCGCGCAGGCCCCCATGGCCAAGGAAGCCGCACCTGCTGCCGCTGCATCCGCTGCTGCCCCCGCTGCCTCTGCCGCCAAGCACGCCAAAAAGCACAGCGGCGCCAAGCACCACAAGGCCGCCAAGAAGGCCGAGGGTGCCGCCTCTGCAGCGGACGCCGGCACCGGCATGAAGAAGTGATGTCCGCCCCCGCCTGACGGGGGCTGCCTCACACAGCACAAGGGGCGGTGTCGCGTCACAGCGGCACCGCCCCTTGGCGTTTCACGTGGGCGTCCCTCACCGTGCGCGAGCACACGGGCCACGGCGGTGCCTCACTCCTGCGCCATGGCGTCCGAGCGCAGCCAGGTCCACGACACGCCCACGCCCGTCGTGAAGCCCGTCTGCCGGCGCACCAGCGGGCTATCGCGGTTGGCAGCGCCGGCCACGGTGTCGAGCCGCGCGAAGCCGAAGACGCGCCAGTCGCGGTCGAGGCGGTGGGTGGCGAATGCGCCCAGCCGCCAAGCCACGAGGCCGGCACGGGCTTCGTACGCCGGCCGGTCGGCCCGGGCATAGGCCGGCGCCACCTCGTAGAACGTGCTGGCCAGGCGTTGGTCCGCGAAGATGGCGCCCACGCTGGCGGTGTAGCTCCAGCCGGCCTCGGCGCGGCGGCGGAACTGCAGCTCGGGCTCCAGCGCCATGCCGCGGTGGGCGCCCCGGTCGCTCAGGTCAAACACGCCGCGCAGGGGCAACACGGCCCGCCAGGAACCACCGCCCGGGCCCGCACCCAGGTTCCAGCGCAGGCGCGGCCCGAACTCGATCAAGGTGCCGAGGTCCGGCATGCCGCGCCGGGCTTCGATCTTGTCAGAGCTCGACCCGAAAGCACCCGCCACGCCGAGGTCCAGCTCGTACGTGTCGGTTTTGATGGCACGCAGGCCCGTGGTGTCGCGGTCGGCACGGAGCACCTTGCCGCGGTAGAAGAAGTAGGGCAGGACCAGGCCGCGCCGCACCTGGGCGTCGGAGCCCGGGTAAGCCTGCTGCGACACACCCACCCCGACGGCACCCACCTCCCACAGCGGCTGCGGCCCCACGTCACCGGGGTCCGTCTGGGCATGGGCAGCACGCCATGCGCCAAGGGCCAAGGTCAGGCTGACGATGAGTTGGCGACGTGGCAGGGTTGGCAGGGTCGGCAGGGTCGGCAAGGACATGGCGCTCCGATCGGTGCAGTGGGCAGTGTGCTGTTGGGGGGGGAGGGGGGCAGAAGGGCGGCGTATGCCGCGTGGCTGCCATCATGGCCGAAGTCGGCCCCGTCCGCAGGGACATCGTCAGCTCATGTGCGAGCGGCGACGGCGTGCTCAGCAACACAAGCATCAACACAAGCACCAACACGAGCACAATGGGGCCTCGTCACCGTGACCGCCCGCCGCCCATGCTCCACCGCCTCACCCTGCCCGTCACCGCTTTCGAACAGAACTGCTCCCTCGTCTGGTGCGACGCCACGAACGAGGCCGCCCTGATCGACCCGGGCGGCGACATCGCCACGCTCCTGGCGGCGGTCGAGGCGCGCGGGCTCACGCTCAAGGCGCTGTGGCTGACGCACGCCCACATCGACCACGCCGGCGCCACTGGCACGCTGGCACGCACGCTGCAGCTGCCCATCGTCGGGCCACACCCTGGTGACCAGTTCTGGATCGACGCCCTGCCCCAGCAAAGCCAGATGTTCGGCTTCCCGCAGGCAGAGGGATTTGCGCCCACGCGTTGGCTGCACGATGGCGACGAGGTCCAGATCGGCCACGAGACGCTCGCCGTGCTGCACTGCCCGGGCCACACGCCGGGGCACGTTGTGTTCTTTCACGGCGGTACGCGCCACGCTTTCGTGGGCGATGTGCTGTTCAATGGCGGCATCGGCCGCACCGACTTTCCCGGCGGCAACCACGCCGAGCTGATCCACGCCATCACACAACACCTGCTGCCGCTGGGCGACGACATCACCTTCACGCCAGGCCACGGCCCCGAGAGCACCTTCGGCGAGGAACGCCGCCACAACCCCTTTCTGCCGCGCTGATCGCCCACCCAGCCGACCATGGACGTCAGCTTCATCAGCCCGCGTCAGCACGCGCTGGTCTACATCGTCAAGATCCTCACCGGCACGCTGGCGTCCTGGTTCGGCCTGCGGGCAGTGGGCATCGCAGAGCCATACTGGGCAGTGATCTCCGTCATCATCGTGACGGAGCCGGATGTCTCCGTGGCGCGCGCGAACTTCCGCGCCCGGCTGATCAACACGCTCAGCGGCAGCGTCATCGCCTGCCTGGCCCTTGTGCTGCTGGGCGGCACGTTCTGGGCGATGCTGGCGGCGCTCATCACCGCGGTGCTGGTGGCCATGCTGTGGAGCGGCTATCCCAGCAACTGGCGGCTCGGCCCGATCACGGTGGTGATCCTGATGTCGGCGGCGCTGCAGGGGCAGGGGCCACGGCAGGAGCTGAACCTCGCCCTGCTCCGTGTGGCCGAGGTGATGGCCGGCAGCGCCGTGGCGCTGTTGCAGGCGCTGGTCTACTCGCGGTTGTTGTCGCACCCGAAGCCCGACACCTGAGGGCTCCGATCCGGCGCGCGGACGCTGTGCGCAGGTTCAATGCGCAGGTTCAATGCGCAGGTTCAGTGCGCCGCCTGAGACCCCAAAGTCACTGGCCCGCGCCCCCACAGTCCCAGCGGCAGCGGCTGACCGAGGTAGGCGCCGGTTTTGGCAGGGGCATCGAAACGCACATCGGGCTTGGGCGCGCGCTCGAACAGCGGCATCACCTTGGCGAGGTTTTGTTCGATCTCGGTGATGCGGGTGCTGCTGGCCGGGTGGGTGGACATCCATTGCGGCGGCGCGCCCTTCGAGGCCGCTGACATCTTGCGCCAAAGGCTGACGCCAGCGCGGGGGTCGTAACCGGCGCGCGCGGCCAGCTCCATGCCGACCAGGTCGGCCTCGGACTCGTCTTCGCGGCTGAATTTCAGCGTCAGCAGCTGTCCGCCCATGTTGAGCAGCGAATCGCCCACGCTGCCCAACCCCAGCAGGCCGGAGATCAGGTTGGCGCCCAGCCGCGTGGCCGCGCCCTTGCCCATGCGCTCGCGGGCGTGCTCGCGCAAGGCGTGGGCAATTTCGTGGCCCATCACCATGGCGACCTCGTCGTCGGTCAGCTGCAATTGGTCGAGGATGCCGGTGTAGAAGGCGATCTTGCCGCCGGGCATGCAGAAGGCGTTGAGTTCTTTGGACTGCAGCGCCACCACCTGCCACTGCCATTGCGCTGCGCGGCGGTTCCAGGGCAGGCTGTAGGGGATGATGCGCTTGGCGATCGCCCGCAAGCGCACGACCTGCGGGTGGTTGTCTGGCAGCAAGGCGCGCTGGTTGCGGGCCTCCTGCACCAGCTGGCCGTACTGCTGCTGGGCCGCGGCCTCGACCTGTTCGGCCGGCACCAGGCGCGTGAAGCTGGATTCTTTGCCCACGTCCACCCCTTCCCGGGCATGCGCCGTCGAAGTCGCCAGCCCAAGGGCGGCAGACAGGCACAGCGCCAGCACGGCGGGAGACAAAGCGAGAGGCAGGCCGAGCGGTCGGGTCATGGTGGTGGGGTCGTTCGTCATCGGGAAAATGGACTTCTGCACCTCAACGCGGCTCGGCGCCATCCAGCATACGCCGCACCGCAGGCAGGAGCATATAGGCGGGGAACGACAAGAAGAAGGTCAACAGGAAAAAGGCACCGTAGCCCATTTGCTCGACGCCCAAGCCCCCGGCCCAGCCCGCCACCGCCCGCGAGAACGCGAAGATCGACGACAGGATGGCGTACTCCGTGGTGGCGCGCTGCTTGCTCGTGATGCCCATCAGGAAGGCCATGAAAGCCCCCGTGCCCAGTCCGCCGGTGAAGCTTTCCACGGCGCTGGCCGCATAGACGATGCTCTGGTAGTAAGCGCTCACTTGCATGCCAGGCTCGGTGTGGGGCACGGTCCAGGCCGCCAGGGTGTAGCCCAGGTTGGAGGCGGCCTGCGCCAGCCCCAGCACCCACAGGCCCTTGAAGATGCCCGCACGGTCCACGTACCAGCCGCCGGCCAGCCCGCCCGCAATCGACAGGCCCAGGCCGACGTTGACGCTGACCAGGCCGATCTGCGCCGGGGTGAAGCCGGCGTCCACCCAGAAGGGCTTGACCATGAAACCCATGGCGGCATCGCCCAGCTTGAACAGCAGGATGAAGGCCAGCACCGCCAGCATGCCCGGCCGCGCCAGCAGGCCAACCCAGGCGCCGAACACCGGCCCCTCCGCGAGGGCCTGGGCGCGCGGGTGGCGGGCTGCCACCACCATCAGGCTGGCACCCAGCATCATCAGGCCCACGGGCACAGCCCCCTTGAACCACCAGGTACCGCTGACCGCCTGGACGGCCGACCAGCCCGCGGCCTTGCCCACAGGGCCCAGCACCGGCCAAAGCAGCCCCACCAGCACCAGCCCCAGGGCCAGCAACCACAGCGGCTGGGCTTTCAGGGCCGACCATTCATTGGCCGCGGCCCCTTCGATGCGCGGCGGCCGCGGCGGTTGAGGCGGCGCCATCAGCACCATTGCGCCATTGAGCAGCATCAGCAACGCACCGAGTCCGTAAGCCGCGCCCCAGGCCGGCTGCCCGGGTGTGCCCAGCCAGCCAGCGGCCACCAGCATGCCGCCTGCGGCCAGCATGCCCACGCGGTAGAAGCCGATGCGCAGCCCGTTGGCCACGCCGTACTGGTCTTTGCGCAGCAACTCGATGGTGTAGCCGTCGGTGGCGATGTCGTTGGTGGCCGACAGCACGGTGAAGGCCGCCAGCAGCACCCAGGGCCAACTGGCACCGGCACTGAGGGCCTCGGGCTGCCAGGCCAGCGCACCCAGCACGGCGGCCATGCCCCCGTTGGCCCCGGCCATCCATAGCCGGTGACCGCGCCAGGCGTCGACCAGCGGCGCCCACAAGAATTTCACGGTCCAGGCCAGCCCGAGCAGGCTGAGCAGGCCGATCTCGGCCGTGCCCACGCCCGATTGCCTCATGTGCACCGGAAACAGGTCGAAGAACAGGCCCAGGGGCAGGCCTTCAGAGAAATACAGCAACGCCACCCAGAACATCAGGCGGCGGCTCGTCGGGGGCCGCGGGGTGTCGGCTGGGCGGATGGAGGACATGGCCCCCATTGTAGAAACCCGTCCACATCCACAGAAAGACCTCGTAAAAGCGGACTTGTTCGCACCTTTTCGCTTCAGCCCCTCGGCCATCATGCCGATACCCCAAGGGTCATGCCGGTTGCGTGTTGTCCGTGTTCCGGCACCCTGACGCAGGAGTCAAGATGAACTTTCGCACCAAAATCTGGATGTTGCCCATCAGCGCGGCAGCGGTCTTTGTCGTCGGCGTGACGATCAGTTTCGTGGTGGGCAACCGCACGTCCAGCGTGCTGAGCCACCTGCGCGACGTCGACAACCCCCACATGGCCCATGTCCAGACCCTGGACCGCAGCGCCGAGCAACTGCGCTTGACGCTGCAAACGGCTGCGGTGGAAGGGGATGTCGCCAAGCTGAAGGAAACCGAGGCCATGGTCAAGGCGGCGCAAGACGCGGTCGAGGGCATGCGCAAGCTGCCCGAGAAAACCGAGGTCGCCCAGGCCCTGGGCTCCGCCTTCGAGGACTACCAGACCTCCGCCATCGGCGCCACCCGCGCCCTGCTGACGCAGCAGCCGCCGGGCGATCTGGTCAACAAGATGCAAACCTCGCAGGCCGCGCTGCAAAAGCTGCTGGATCAGCACAAAGCCTCAGCCAAGGACGCCATCGAGCAGGCGCAGGCCTCGGCCACCAGTGGCGTGGACACCAACCTGTGGGTCACGGTGCTGACCGGCGTGATCGTGCTCGGCGTGCTGGGCGCGGCATCGGCGGCCATCGTCAGTTCGGTGTGGAAGGACCTGGGCGACGAGCCCAGCGTGCTGCGCGACATGGTCAGCCGCATCGCCGACGGCCACCTCGACATGCAGCTGCACCACCAGGCCGGCGACGAGCACTCGCTGCGAGCCTCCGTGGTGACGATGACGCACAAGCTGCGCGACACCATCAGCGTGATCCGTCTGGCCACCGACTCCATCTCGACGGCCTCCAGCGAAATCGCCACGGGCAACCAGGACCTCTCCAGCCGCACCGAGCACACCGCCTCGAACCTACAGCAAACGGCCAGCTCCATGGAACAGCTCACCGGCACCGTGCGTCAAAGCGCCGACGCCGCCCGCCAGGCCAACCAACTGGCGTCGGGCGCCGCCTCGGCTGCACAGCGCGGCGAGCAGATCGTCTCGCAGGTGGTGGCCAACATGTCGGAGATCGACGGCGCCAGCCGCAAGATCACCGACATCATCACCGTGATCGACGGCATCGCTTTCCAGACCAACATCCTGGCACTGAACGCGGCCGTGGAAGCCGCCCGTGCCGGTGAGCAGGGCCGTGGCTTCGCGGTCGTGGCCGGTGAAGTGCGCACCCTGGCGCAACGTTCGGCCAACGCCGCCAAGGAAATCAAGACGCTGATCAACGCCTCCAGCGAGAAGGTCGAGTCCGGCTCGAAGCTGGTGCAGGACGCTGGTGCCTCCATGGTGGAGATCCTGACCAGCGTGCAGCGCGTGTCGGACATCATCGGCGAGATCAGCGCCGCTTCGACCGAGCAGAGCCAGGGCATCGGCACGGTCAACGTGTCGGTGACCCAACTCGACCAAATGACGCAGCAAAACGCCGCGCTGGTGGAGCAGTCGGCCGCTGCGGCAGAGAGCCTGAAGGAACAGGCCTCGCGCCTGGCTTCGGCGGTGGCAGCCTTCAAGCTGGGCGCGCAGAAGGTGCACGCCGAGCCGGTGATGCAGACCAACCATGTGGCCACGCCCTCGCACGCAGCACACGATGCCAAGGCCACGACGGCCAAGGCCCCGCCGGCCATCGCTCAAGCGCCTGCAGTGACCGACGTCAAGCCGCTGGACAAGCCGGCCAGCGCAGCGGCGAGCCGGCCCCGCCTGCCCACACCGATCGCCGCGGCGGCCAAATCGGCACCCGTGAAATCGAACGCGGCTGTGGCCACGGCCGGCAGCGCCGCCACCACCGTGGCCAGCGCTGCGAGCTTCACCCCGGCCGCAGCAGCCCACGACGACGGCGATTGGGAGACCTTCTGAGTCCGCGCATACCAACACGGTCCAAGGGCGCTTCGGCGCCCTTTTTGCGTGGCTCCTGAAGCGCCGCACGACCGGATTCCCCATGGGCCGAATGGCTGATGAGGGCACTGAAAGAACGCCAAGGAATGCTACGCTGACGGCTTTGACGCGTGCCGACCCCGTGAGCGCCCCTCCCCCCTCTCCCGCCCTGCGCTTCGCGGCCAACCTGTCTTGGCTGTACACCGACCTGCCCTTCCTCGACCGCTTCGCTGCGGCCGCACGGGACGGCTTCACCGGCGTGGAGTGCCTGTTCCCCCACGAACACCCGCAGGCCGACATCCAGGCGCGCCTGCGCGACACCGGCCTGAGCCTCGTGCTGTTCAACGCCGAACCAGGCGACTGGGCCGCTGGCGAGCGCGGCCTGGCCAGCCTCGACGGTCGCGAGTCGGAGTTCCGCAGCAGCATCCTCTCGGCCCTGCACCGGGCCTGCGCCCTCGTCCGTGGACCGAGTGCCTCCGCTGAGCGCTCGCTCGTCCACGTGATGGCCGGCCGCTGCGATGCGCCCGCCGGCACGGCCGCGCGCCAGGCCGCCTGGGACCGCTTTGAGCAACGCCTGGCCTGGGCCGCAGGGCAGGCCCGAGCCCACGGCGTCACCCTGACCATCGAGCCCATCAACCCGCGCGACATGCCCGGCTACCTGCTGACCCGCCAGGACGAGGCCCATGGCATCGTCCAGCGCATCGGCTCGGCGCACCTGCGCGTGCAGATGGACCTCTACCATTGCCAGATCGTCGAAGGCGACGTCACCACGCGCCTGCGGCACTGGCTGCCCACAGGCCAGGTCGCCCACCTGCAGATCGCAGGTGTGCCCGACCGCAACGAGCCCGACCGGGGCGAGCTGCACCACCCCTGGCTCTTTGACGAGTTGCGGCGGCTGGGCTGGTCCGGCTGGATCGGCTGTGAATACCGCCCCCGCGCCGCCCCCGACCCCGACGCCCCCGGCGCTGCGACCTCCCGCGGCCTGGGCTGGCGTCCGCATGACAGGAGTACACATCATGCTGGTTGATTTCCCCGAGACCGTGCGCACCCGCGACGGCCTCGACCTCTTCCTGCGCCACTGGCCCCTGGCCGGCGCGCGCCCCGCGCCCTGCGTGGCCGTCCTCGTTCACGGCCTGGGCGAGCACAGCGGCCGCTACGAGCACGTCGCCGCCAGCCTGAACGGCCAGGGCTGGGCCGTCGTTGGCTACGACCACCGTGGCCACGGCCGCTCGCCGGGCAAGCGCGGCGTGCTCAACGAGGGCGACGACTTCCTGCACGACCTCGCGGCCGTGATCGACGCCACCCGCGCGGCCTACCCGGATCGCCCGCTGCTGCTCGTCGGCCACAGCCTGGGCGGCGCCATCGCCGCGCGCTTCGTGGCCGCGCTGGCCCGTCCGGCGGAAGACGCGGCCAGCGCGCCTTGGTCGCGCCCGGTGACGGCGCTGGTGCTGTCGTCGCCCGCGCTGGCCATCCCCATCAGCCCGGTGCAAAAGGCCTTGCTGGCCACGGTGGGCAAGCTCACGCCCGACATCGCGGTGGCCAACGGCCTCAAGCCCGAATGGGTCTGCCACAACCCCGCCACCGTGGCCGCCTACCAGGCCGATCCGCTGGTGCACGACCGCGTCAGCGGCCGCCTCACCACCTGGCTGCTGCAAGCCGGCGAGACCGTGCGCCAGCGCGCCCCCGGCTGGATCACCCCCACCCTCATCATGTGGGGCGGCGAAGACCGCTGCGTGCTGCCACAGGGCTCGGCCGATTTCGCAGCCGCCGCACCGGCCCGCCTCGTCACCAGCCACCCGTGGCCCACGCTCTCGCACGAAATCTTCAACGAGGTCGAGGGCCCCCAGGTGCTGGCTGCGATGGGCGACTGGCTCAAGCGGGTGTTCGGCGGCTGAGCCCTGCGGGCGACACCCCTGCCGAGGCCGCCACGGTTTTGGAGGATGATGTCGGGTTTTCCGCCACGCGCTCCTGACCCACCATGGCCATCAAAGCCACCATCCACAAAGCCCAGCTGCAGCTGGCCGACATGGACCGCAACGTCTATGCCGACATCGCCGTCACCATCGCGCGCCACCCGTCCGAAAACGACGAGCGCATGATGGTCCGCGTCCTGGCTCTCGCCCTGGGCTGGCCCGCCGACACCTCGGAGGGCACCCTCGAGTTCGCCAAGGACATGTGGGAGCCCGACGAGCCCGCGCTGTGGCAGAAGAACTTCTCCGACGAGATCCTGCACTGGGTGGAAGTGGGCCAGCCCGACGACAAGCGCCTGATGAAGGCCTCGGGCCGCGCCCACCGCGTCTCGCTCTACGCCTTCCAGAGCAGCACGCCGATCTGGTGGGATGGCATTGCCACCAAGCTGACGCGGGCCAGCAACCTGCACATCTGGCAGATCCCGCACGAGCAAAGCCAGGCCCTGGCCAAACTGGCCCAGCGCACCATGCAGCTGCAAATCACCGTGCAGGACGGCACCGTGTGGGTCAACGACGGCAGCGAGTCCCTGGAGATCACGCCGCAGCGTCTGATGGGTGCCGACTGAGCCCTCGGCACATTCCCCGACAGCCATCAGGGAGATGCGCCAAGCGCACAGCCCATTTCCGCTGATGGGCATCGAGGCGGCTGAACAGAATGCATGCACCGGGACACGCCACATGGCCGTGCCCTGGCAGCCGCCTCGGGAGCGGCGTGTCGCGCCGCGATGGCACCGACACGCCACCACACCCCACCGGGCGGACCGGTGAGCCCTTGCGGGCCGAGGCATGCGTCCATCCTGTCGAACGGTGCCTCATCCCATGCTGTCCTGGTTCAGAGATTTCAACGTCGCCACACGCCTGCGCCTGCTGGCCGGCCTGTCGGCCCTCGGTGTGCTGGGTGTGGCCGTCGGGCTGCTGTGGTCGGCCTATGGCCAAAAGCTCGAAGACCGCCGCGCCGCGGTGCGTCAGACCGTCGAAGTGGCGCACGCGCTGCTGCAATGGGCGCACGAGCAGCAGACCAGCGGCAAGCTCGATGCGGATGCTGCGCGCCAGCAGGCCCTGTCCGCACTGGACAAGCTGCGCTACGGCAAGAACGAGTACTTCTGGGTCAACGACATGGCCGGCGTGATGGTCCACCACCCCATCAAGCCGCAGCTCGACGGCAAAGACCTCAAGGACATGAAGGACCCCAACGGCACCTTCATCTTCCGACAGTTCACCGACACGGCCCGCGCCCACGGAGAAGGCTTCGTCACCTACCAGTGGCCCAAGCCTGGCCACGAGGCCCCGGTGGACAAGGTCTCCTTCGTGAAGGCCTTCGCGCCCTGGGGCTGGGTCGTGGGCTCGGGCCTGTACATCGACGACCTGCAGACCGCTTTCCGCCAGCAGATGATCGGCAGCGTGGCCGCCGTCGTGCTCGCCGCAGCGCTGCTGTGGGGCATGGTGGAGCTGACCGCGCGCCAGCTCAGCCGCGGCGTCAACGAGGCCGTCGCCCGCGCCGAGGCCATCGCACAAGGCGACATCGCCCAGGGCCAATCGGCACACCCGCTGGCCGAGGGCGGCGACGAAATCGCCCGCTTGCTGCGGGCCATGCGCGACATGAGTCGCCAACTGGGCACCACCCTGGGCCAGGTGCGCGACAGCGTGGGCCATGTGGCCGAGGCCAGCCAGCAAATCGCCATCGGCAACCAGGACCTCAACCACCGCACCGAGCAAGCCGCCGCCCGCCTGCAGCACACGGCCTCGTCGATGGAGGAGTTCAGCAGCACCGTGGAGCACAACGCCGCGTCATCGTCCTCCGCGCAGGAGATGGCCGCCGAGGCCGCCAGCCAGGCGCGCCGTGGCGGCGAGGTGGTGGCCGAGGTGGTGCACACCATGGAGGCCATACACGCCAGCGCCCGCAAGATCACCGACATCATCACCGTGATCGATGGCATCGCCTTCCAGACCAACATCCTGGCGCTGAACGCCGCGGTGGAAGCCGCCCGTGCGGGTGAACAAGGCCGGGGCTTCGCCGTGGTGGCCGGTGAGGTGCGCACCCTGGCGCAACGCAGCGCCAACGCGGCCCGCGAGATCAAGAGCCTCATCCAGGCCTCGACGGAGCACGTCGAATCCGGGGCCGCGCTGGTGCAGACGGCGGGGCAGAACATGGCCGCGATCGTGGGCTCGGTGGACCGGGTCGCAGGCCTGATCCAGCAAATTGCTCACGCCACGCAAGAGCAGAACCAGGGCGTGGGCACCATCCACCACGCCGTCACCGAGCTCGACCAGATGACGCAACAGAACGCGGCGCTGGTGGAGCAATCGGCCGCCGCCGCCGGCAGCCTCAAGGACCAGGCTCAGGCGCTGGCCTCGGTGGTGGACCGCTTCCGCGTGGCCTGATCAACCCCTTTGTTGTAAGCGTCTCCCCCACCGAGGTGGTCGCCACCGGTGGGGGTTCTGCGCTTCATGCCGTGCCTTGCGGCGCGGGTTCAGAGCACCGCAGCGAATGCGGTCGCCACCCGGTCCACGTTGTTGGCATTCAGGCCGGCCGCGCACATGCGGCCCGAGCGCAGCACGTACACGCCATGCTCGACTCGCAGCGCATCGGCCTGTTCGGGCGACACGCCGGTGTAACTGAACATGCCGCGTTGGTCGATGAAGTAGCGCACATCGCGGCCCGGCAGCTTGGCCACCACGCCGTCGTACAGGCGCTTGCGCATCACCTGGATGCGTTCGCGCATGGCGGTGAGCTCATCGGCCCACATCTGGCGCAGCTCGGTGCTTTGCAGCACGCCCGACACCAACAGCGCGCCATGTGTGGGCGGGCTGGAGTAATTGCGGCGCACCGCGGACATCAACTGCCCCAGCACCAGCTCGGCCTGCGCCTTGTCGGGGCACACCACGCTGAGGCCACCCACGCGCTCGCCGTACAGCGAAAAGCTCTTGGAAAACGAGTTGGCCACGAAGCAGCTCACGCCCGCATCGGCCAGGGCGCGCAGCGCGAAGGCATCTTCGTCGATGCCATCGCCAAAGCCCTGGTAAGCGATGTCCAGGAAGGGCAGCAGCTGGCGCGCCTTCAGCACGCCGATCAGCTGCGTCCACTGCGCCGCGTTGAGGTCCACGCCCGTGGGGTTGTGGCAGCAGGCGTGCAGCAGCACGATGCTTTGGGCAGGCAGCGCGTCGATGGCGGCCAGCATGGCATCGAACTTCAGGCCCTTGGTGGCCGCGTCGTAGTACGGGTAGGTGTTCACCTGAAAGCCTGCACCTTCGAAGATGGCGCGGTGGTTGTCCCAGGTCGGGTCGCTCACCCACACTTGCGAGGCGGGGAAGTAACGCTTGAGGAAATCGGCGCCGACCTTGAGCGCGCCCGAGCCGCCCAGCGACTGGATGGTGGCGATGCGGCCGGCCTTGACGGCCTCGTGGTCTGCACCGAACAGCAGGTTCTGCACCGCCTGGCGGTAGCCACCATGGCCGACCATGGGCAGGTAGGGCTTGGGCCCGACCTTGGCCAGCAGCGCCGATTCGGCCTCGCGCACCGCGGCCATGACGGGCAGGCGGCCGGCATCGTCGAAATAGATGCCGATGGACAGGTTGATCTTGTCCGCGCGCGGGTCCTTCTGGAAGTCTTCGTTGAGGGTGAGGATGGGGTCGCCGGGGTAGGCGTCAACGTGCAGGAACATGGCGGTGGGCTCAGAGTGAACGCAGGGGCCGATTATCGGGTGCCATTTCGACCCACGCTTTGCGGGGTCACCGAATCTGGGTATGGTGTGGGGCAGCGCGTTCCCGCAACGCCACCTCCTGACACCCCGACACCCCACCCAAGGACATCCCCCATGCAAACCCGCGCAGCCGTGGCCTGGAAAGCAGGCGCCCCCCTGACGATTGAAACCGTGGACCTCGCAGGCCCGCGCGCCGGCGAAGTGCTGGTCGAGGTCAAGGCCACCGGCATCTGCCACACCGACTACTACACGCTGTCGGGCGCCGACCCCGAAGGCCTCTTCCCTGCCATCCTGGGCCACGAAGGCGCCGGCGTGGTGGTCGATGTGGGCCCCGGCGTCACCAGCCTGCGCAAGGGTGACCACGTCATCCCGCTCTACACGCCCGAATGCCGCGAGTGCAAGTTCTGCCTCAGCCGCAAGACCAACCTGTGCCAGAAGATCCGCAGCACGCAGGGCAAGGGCCTGATGCCGGATGGCACCTCGCGCTTCTCGCTCAATGGCGAGCCGCTGTTGCACTACATGGGCACCTCGACCTTCTCCAACCACATCGTGGTGCCCGAGATCGCGCTGGCCAAGGTGCGGTCTGATGCCCCGTTCGAGACCATCTGCTACATCGGCTGCGGCGTGACCACGGGCATCGGCGCGGTGCTGTTCACGGCCAAGGTGGAGGCCGGCGCCAACGTGGTGGTGTTCGGCCTGGGTGGCATCGGCCTGAACGTGATCCAGGGCGCCAAGATGGTCGGCGCCGACAAGATCATTGGCGTGGACCTGAACCCCGAGCGCGAGGCCATGGCCCGCCAGTTCGGCATGACGCACTTCCTCAACCCGAAAGACATCGAGTCTGCCGGCGGCAACATCGTCGAGGCCATCGTGCAGCTGACCGATGGCGGTGCCGACTACAGCTTCGAGTGCATCGGCAACACCAAGGTGATGCGCCAGGCGCTGGAGTGCACGCACAAGGGCTGGGGCCGCAGCATCATCATCGGCGTGGCCGAGGCCGGTGCCGAGATCAGCACCCGCCCCTTCCAGCTGGTGACGGGCCGCAAGTGGGAGGGCTCGGCCTTCGGTGGCGCACGGGGCCGCACGGATGTGCCCAAGATCGTGGACTGGTACATGGACGGCAAGATCGACATCGACAGCCTGATCACGCACAAGCTCAAGCTGGAGCAGATCAACGAGGGCTTCGATTTGATGAAGCGCGGCGAGTCGATCCGCTCGGTCGTGGTTTTTTGACCCACCCCTACGCGCTTCGCGCGCCCCTCCAGGGGCGACGCCAGCAGACCGGCAAAGCCGGATCTGCGGCGCCCGCTGGATGAGGCCCCGCGCTCAAGGACATGACATGACGTTGGAACTTCTCAGCGAGCACGCCTGCTTCGGCGGGGTGCAGCGCTTTTACCGCCATGCTTCGGCGGCGATTGGTTTGCCGATGCAGTTCGGTGTTTTCTTGCCGCCGCAAGCGCTGGCTTCGGGTGAGCAGCCTGGCGCCAAGGTGCCGGTGACGGTGCCGGTGTTGTTCTACCTGGCCGGGCTGACCTGCAACGAGGAGACCTTCGCCATCAAGGCCGGAGCGCAGCGCCTGGCGGCCGAGCTGGGCCTGGCCATCGTGACGCCAGACACCAGCCCGCGCGGCACCGACATTCCCGGGCAAAGCGAGCACTGGGACTTCGGCGTGGCAGCAGGCTTCTACCTCGATGCGACCGAGGCGCCTTGGTCGGCGCACTGGCAGATGGAGCGCTACATCACCGAGGAGCTGCACGCGCTGGTGGGGCAGCACTTGCCGGTGGACACGGCGCGGGCGGGCATCTTCGGGCATTCGATGGGCGGGCACGGCGCGCTGACGCTGGCGCTGCGCCACCCGGGCCAGTACCGGACGGTGTCGGCGTTTGCGCCAATTGCGAACCCGGTGAACTGCCCGTGGGGGCAAAAGGCCTTCAGCGGCTACCTGGGGCTGTCGCGCCACACCTGGGGTGAGCACGATGCCACCGAGCTGATGTCGCAGTACCCGATGCCGCCGTACCCGCAGGGCATCTTGATCGACCAGGGACTGGCGGACAAGTTCTTGCCGAACCAGTTGCACCCGGAAGCGTTCGAAGCAGCGTGTGCGGCCTTGGGACAGCCCTTGACGCTGCGCCGGCATGCGGGTTATGACCATGGCTATTACTTTGTGCAGAGCTTTGTGGCCGACCATTTGCGGCACCATGCGGCGGGGTTGGGGGCTTGAGCACCTGACCTAGCGCAGGGGCTCAGCGCCACCGGTCCCATCGCCACGTGAGGCAGGCGAGCACATGGCAGGCACCGGTCCTCGTTAGCGGACAGAGCCTATCGCCACGCTCACTGGCCGAGCGAAGCCACTCAGTCTCCGACCGCTCCCTGCTCAACCAACCCCGCGCGCAAGCCACATTCCCTCACCCGCAAAGCCACCCCGCCTCGCCAGCCGCGTTGTCAGCCTGGTGCGCGAGGCAACCCGGTTTGCACGCAAACCACTTTTCTCCGCGCACGAAGCGGCACGCCTTGCGCGCAAGGCGCCTGGAACCCTCGGCCAACCCGCAACGCTTTGCCAGCAACACAAGAAGCTTTGCGCACGAGGCCCGGAGCGCCGCGCGCAAAGCAAGTTGGTTTGCAGGCCGAGGTCCGCGCCTTGCGCTTGCGGCCGCGAGGCGCAACACCAGCGCCTCGCCCTGTGCTCACCTCACTCGGCCACGCTCCCCAGCGCGACGTGGCGTCGGCGCGGATGCCTCGCCTCATGGCTGCGCCGCCAAAGGCGCATCAGCGCACGTGCGGCGCGCGTCAGGGCCTGGTCGAGCGCGGTGCGCCAGTCGCGCGCCACCGCCACTGCCACCACAGAGCCTGCGCCCGGGGTCTGCAAGGCCACTTGGCAGCGCTTGTCGACGCCGCCACGGGGGCCGTTGACGTCCGACATCTGCACATCGGCGCGCGGCACCAGCCACCCCATGCGCCGCAGCACGAAGCGCACGCGGCGCTCGGCCAGCTCGCGCAACTCGTTGGCATCGTTGTGGCGGGACTTGAACAACACTTGCATCACACATCTCCTTCGTTAGGGTGGCGGACAGGTGCAATTTACGGCGCAGGCGTCATCTGAAAAATCAGTATTTCGATGTCCTGAGCTTCGGATAAACCTGAGCGTCATCCCGCCGCGCCCAGCCGTGCCAAGACCTCAGATTGACGCCGCCCTCGCGGCCTGCAGCGCCCTAAACTTTCCATGCTGCGAGGAGACGATGTGAGAGACGCTGCCGAGCCCGAGGTGCTGACGGTCCTGTACGACGGGGGATGCCCGTTGTGCCGACGCGAGATCGCGCACGTGCAGGGGCTGGCGGCCCGGCGCCCCGACAGCGCCTTGTGTTTCCTCGACGTGAGCGATGCGCGCAGCGCCGTGCCTGCCACCGAGCGCGCGGCCCTGCTGGCGCGCTTCCATGTGCAGCGGCCCGATGGCTCGCGCTTGAGCGGGGCAGCGGCCTTCGTCGCCATGTGGGCCCGCCTGCCGGGCTGGCGCTGGCTGGCGCGCTTGTCTCGCTTGCCGGGTGCGCTGGCTGCGCTGGAGGCGGGTTATCGAGCTTTCCTTCGGTTGCGGCCGCGCCTGCAAGGACTGGCCCGCAAGATGGAGCGCACCGCATGATCACCATGGCCAGCTTGTGGTGCGTCGCGCTGTTGTTCGGGGGCATGGTGCTGTACGCATTCGGCCTGGCGCCATTCCTGTTTTCCGCCTTGACCATGCCGCAGGCGCGCGGCGCTTTGCGCGCGGCCTTCCCTCACTTCTACGTGTTCGTGCTGGCCACATCGTCGCTGGGCGCCGTGCTGCTGTGGTCACGCGATGGCGTTTCGGCCCTGGCGCTCGCGGCCATCGCGCTGTCCACGGTGCCGACGCGGCAGGTGCTGATGCCCGCCATCAACGCGGCCACCGACGCAGGTGCCGCATCGCGGTTCAAGGTGCTGCACACGCTGTCGGTGCTGGTCACGCTCGGGCACATCGGCCTGGCTGGCTGGGTGCTGGCTCGCTTCACCTGAGGCGCTTCGCATGGCCCCACGCCCCACGCCTGCCCGCTTGGCGCTGGACCCAGAGCTGGACGCCGCCCTGATCGGCGAGGTTATCCAGATGGCCTTGAGCGACCACGTGGGCTTCGCCGACATCCGTGCCGTGCATGGCCTCGGTCCGGACCAGGTCAAGGCGCTGATGCGCTCGCAGTTGTCCGCGGGCAGCTACAGGGCATGGCGCAAGCGCGTGCGGCGGTTCGCCGACCGGCGCGCCCACTACAAATGAGTGCCTGAGCGGGTGAACGCTGCCCGGCCGCGCCTGAGCGAGGTGCGGGATACCCCCTGGCTTCCGTGCAGTACGCCTCACCGCGCAGGGTTTCCGAGCAGCGGCAGATGGCGTGCGCTCAAGGCTCGGCTGCGCCGGCCGATAGCGGTGTTTCACAAGGTGTCATGGTGCACCGCACAAAACGGCACTCAAACGCAACGAGGCTCACATGACGACATGGCTCCGCAACTTCAGCTTCCGCCGCAGGTTGCTGGCGCTGGCCACCTTCAACCTCGTGGCGGTGATGCTTTGCGTGGCAGCCGGCACGTACAGCGCCGTCCACCTTGCCCGCATCAGCGGCAACGTAGGTATGAGCAAGGACGCCGTGGCCGACATCCTGCCGCCGCCGATGTACCTCATCGAGATGCGCTTGGTGCTCTCCCAACTGGTTGAAGGCAGCATCGGCTCAGCGCAAGGCAAAGCCGAGATTGCGCGCCTCGCCAAGGAATACGATGACCGTGTCGCTTACTGGCAGGCACAGCAGGACAACGTGCCTGCAGCGGTGCGGGACAGCCTGCTCGGCGAGCAGCACCGCCGCGCACAGGCGTTCATCGCCGAGGCGAAGGGCGTGGCCGACATGGCGGGCCGCATGGGGTCGGAGGACCTGCGCCTGAAAATCCCTGAACTGAACGCCATCTACCTGGCCCAGCGCGAGGCAGTGAACGTCACCGTGAAGACGGCCACAGCGGCCGCCGAAAGCAGCTTGCAGGAGTTCAACGGTGTGGTGGTCCGAAACCAGTGGATCCTGGGCTCGGTGCTGGTGAGCAGCGTGGTTCTGTCGGTCTTGCTGTTCGGGTGCACCATCCGGTCCATCCTCCAGCCCTTGCAAGCCTCGGTGGATGCCGTGCACCGAATGGCATCGGGCGACCTGGGCGGCGCCATCGAGCATTCGGGCCGGGATGAGCTGACGCAGCTCACGCAGGCCCTCTCCGAGCTGCAGCGCTCACTCACCCACACAGTGCACGTGGTGCAACGCAATGCCGAGGGCGTGGCCCAGACCAGCCACGTCATCGCGCAGAGCAACGCCGACCTGAGCGACCGTACCCAACGCCAGGCCGCCGCGCTGGAGCAAACGGCCGCCACCATGACGCAGCTCAGCGAGGGCATGGCCCACACCGCAGAAAACTCGCGCGTGGCGGCCGAGCTGGCTTCGAGCGCCACCCAGGCGGCCACGCGCAGCGGCGCGGTCATGGGCGATGTGGTGAGCAGCATCCGCGACATCCAGACCAGCAGCCACCAGATCGGCAACATCATTGGCACCATCGACAGCATCGCCTTCCAGACCAACATCCTGGCGCTGAACGCCGCGGTGGAGGCTGCGCGCGCCGGCGAGCAAGGCCGCGGCTTTGCCGTGGTGGCCAGCGAAGTGCGCACCCTGGCGCACCGCAGCGCCGAGGCGGCACGCGAGATCAAGCGGCTCATCACCAGCAGCGGCGAGCAGGTGGAGCGCGGTACCCGCTTGGTGGAGGCCGCTGGTCAGGCGATGGACGACACCGTGGCTGCCATCCAGCGCGTCACGCAGATCATCCAGGACATCAACACCGCCAGCCGCGAACAAAGCGATGGCGTGGTGCAGGTCGAACAGGCGGTCGGCCAGATGGACGAGGGCACGCAAAGGAACGCCGCGCTGGTGCATGAAAGCGCCAGCACGGCATCACGGCTGAGCGATCAGTCGCAGGTGCTGCTGGAGGCCATCTCGGTGTTCCAGCTCCAGCACCGCAGCTGAGCGGCTCAGACGCCGTGGTCCTTGAACCAGTCGGACGCCAGCTTCTGCGCGTAAACGGCCGCGCCGCGGTCGTAGGTCGGCCGGTAGTCGGCATTGAAGCCATGGTTCACGTTGGGGAACACGACGATTTCTGAGCCGCTGCCCGACTTGGCGATGGCCGCGCGCATCTGTTCCACCACGGGCATCGGGACGAAGGCGTCGGTGCCAGAGTACAGGCCCAGCACGGGCACCTTGAGCTCGGCGCCGAAGTCCACCGGATCGGCGGGCTTGATGTCCGACTTCATGCCGTTGAGCAGGCCGTAGTACGACACGGCGGCCTTCAGCTTGGGGTTGTGGCGGGCGTAGATCCAGGCGGTGCGGCCGCCCCAGCAGTAACCCACCAGGCCCACACGCTTGGTGTCAGCCTGCTTGCTGGCGCCGGCGAAGGCCACGGCCGCATCGAGGTCGGCGCACACCTGTGCGTCCGGCACCTTGGCCACGACGGTCGACAGGATCTGGCCGATGTCGGTCAGCTTCGACACGTCGCCTTGGCGCGCGAACATCTCGGGCGCGATGGCGTAGTAGCCCATCTTGGCGTAGCGGCGGCACATGTCCTTGATGTGTTCGTGCACGCCGAAGATTTCCTGCACCACCAGCATCACCGGGTACTTGCCCGGCTTGGCGGGCACCGCGCGGTAGGCCGGGATCTGGCCGTCGGCCACGGGGATCTGCACCTCGCCTGCGAGCAGGCCCTTGCTGTCGGTCGTGATGGCCTGGGCCAGCACAGGCTGCGCCGCCACCGCAAAGCCCGTGGCCAGGGTTGAGACGAAGAAGGTGCGGCGGCTCACACCCGCGGGCACCGCCGCGGCTGCAGTCAGTTCGGGGTTCTGGAAGTCGATTGGCTTGACGCCGTAGTCCATCAGCTTCATGCGGGTTTCCTCGGAAAAAGGCAGGGTGGGGGGGGGAACAGCCGCTCAGTATCACAGGCCTGACATGGGCGCGACAAGGTGGGGGCTTTGCATGCCTCGGGCTTGACTGACTTCACGCAAACTGCCGCGCCATTGCCTTGGGCCTGCCATGTGATCGTCACATGCGCGCACCAGACTGAACCCTCATTCAACATCGAACGCTCGGGGAAGCGCGCAATGCAGAAAAGTCAGGCAGTGGCCATGCTGGGCCAGCGGGGGCTGATGATGCCCGTGTGGGTCAACGCGGCGCTGGCGGCCAACGACCGGCTCAAGCTGTACCTCAGCGTGTTGCAGGCGGCCGTGGCCCACGCCGAGCACCCGGAGCGCGAAGCCCTCGACCTCGGCCGCGAGCTGGCCGCCCTGGGGCTGGGCTCGGCGACCTGGCTGCACGAGCTGCCCGCCGGCGCAAGCCGGGTGGGCGGCGGAGGGCACGGCGGTGGCGACGGGGGTGCGGACGATGTCCTCCTGATCCCCGAGCTCGACCGCCTGGTGGCCGCGCTCAACGACGACCTGGCCATCATGGCCCGGCCGGTGCTGGAGGCCAGCGACGCCGATGCCGAGCCGCACCTGCGCGTGCACCAGTGGCAGACCTGGCTGGACCAGTTGCATGGCGAACAGCTGGACCGCCACCAGTTGCGCAGCCTGACGCACGGCAAGCGACACGCCCATGCCAACGCCCACAGCCACCCGCATGGCGACGACCTCGACGACACCCCCGATGACAGCCTGCACCTGCTCATCATGGACCTGCACAAGGCCATCAACCGCCTGGCCGCCGACCTGGCCAGCGAGGTGATCGACGGCGCCCACGTCTGGCAGCTGGCCGAGGACGACCGTCCCCTGGTCGAGGCCTTCATGCGCGGCCTCAACCGCACCGCACCGCTGAAGTTCGATCACCCGGGCCTGGACACCGCCGCCACCCGCGATGGCGACCGCCTGCTGCTGCAAAACGACATCGGCACCAACGATGCGCACGTGCTCGTCATCGCCGTGCAGGGCCTGGCCATCACGCTGACCTACTCCGACCTGCACCGCACGCGCTTCGCCTTCTTCCAGTCCTTGCTCAACCCGCTGGGCGCGAGCTGGTCGGACATGTCCTCGCGCGTGGCGCCGGACCTCAACGAAGGCCAGGCCTACACCGTGGGCAACGCCCGCTTCGCCTGCGAGGATCGCATCCGCCTGGCGCGCACGCTCGAAGGCATCGGTGCGGCCATCGTCTTCCTGATCGACTGGAACCGGGCCCGCAAACGCCTCGTCAATTTCGTGGACAAGGAAGGTGCCGTGGCGGTGCTGACCGCTGCAGCCGAGAACGAGGTGGGCCACATGGCCTGGCTCAAGGCCGGCGGCGAGCGCCTGATCTTCGGGGCCATGCAAGCCGTGGGCAGCGGCACCTTCCGCATCGGCGACCGCCTCGACGAGGTGCTGGGCGAAACACAGGCGCGCACCTTCCTGCTCGACGTCATGCGCCTGGCCACCCAGGCCCTGATGCACGGCCAGCCCAGCGCCCTGGTGGCCGACGAAACCCGCATGCTGCTGGCCCGTCAGGTGCAGCGCCGCACCACCGAGTTCGACCTGCTCGACGAACACGCCGCGTATTGCCAGACCCTGGCCCAGGCGGTCAGCGACGCGCTCGACCATGGCGGCAAGCACATCGAGCGCGACATGGCCCAGGACGTGGCCGCGCGCGCCAAGGCCTGGGAGCGCCGCGCCGACCACATCGTCATGCAAGCCCGCGACGAGGCCACCCGCCTGCCGCGTTGGCAGCCTGTGGCGCGCCTGCTGACGCTCTCCGATGACGTGGCCGATGCGCTGGAGGAAGCCGCCTTCATGCTCAGCCTCATCGCCGACCACCACCAGAAGGGCTGGACGCAGGACGTGCACCAGGCGCTGTCCAAGCTGGCGCAGACGGTGCTGCTGGCCACGCAGGACCACATCCGCGCCCTGGCCATCGCCCGCACCCTGGGCGAGCAGGGCCACCCGGGCGGACCGCCAGGCTGTGACGATGCCGACGCCTTCCTCGCCGCCACCTGGGCGGTGCTGCGCGCCGAGCGGCAGTGCGACGATCTGCTGCGGCAAGCCCGGCGCGCCATCCTGCACGCCATTGAAGACGCACCCTCGCTGATGCTGGCCAATGACCTGGCGATGACGCTGGAGCTGGCCTCCGACCGCCTGCTGTCGGCCAGCTACGCGCTGCGCGAGGTGGTGCTCAACAAGACCGGAGCCACCGCGTGAGCGCGGACCTGAGCGGTGCGGTCTACCTGATCGCTTGCGGTAACGACCCCGCCCCCACCGCCGTGCCCGGCGCGGGCGCGCCGCCCAGCGCCGACACCATGGGCTTCAAGGCCTGGAACCTGCTGCGCATGGCCGACATGGGCCTGCGCGTGCCGCCTGCCTTCGTGCTGGGCACGGCCTTTTGCGCCGATGCCGACGCCCGCGCGCGCGCCGGCCAGTGCGCCACCTGGGCCGAGGGCCTGCACGCGCTGGAGGCCCGCTGCGGGCGGGGCCTGGGCGACCCGCGCCGCCCGCTCTTGCTGTCGGTGCGCTCGGGCGCGCCCGTCTCCATGCCGGGCATGATGGAAACGCTGCTCAACATCGGCCTGTGCGACGCCACCCTGCCCGGCCTGGTGCGCCAGAGCGGCAACCCGCGTCTGGCCTGGGACGCCTACCGCCGCCTGGTGGCCACGCATGGCGAGGTGGTGGCCGGCATCCCTGGTGCACGCTTCGAGGCCCAGGTGGCTGCACTCACCGCCGGCCGCGACGAGCGCACCCTGGACTTCGCCGAGCTGCGCACACTCACGCAGCAGCACCTGGCGCTCTACGCCCGGGAAGCCGGTCGGCCGTTTCCGCAAGACCCGGCCGCGCAACTGTCCGAGGCCATCACCGCCGTGCTGGCGTCCTGGCAAGCGCCCAAGGCCGTCGAATACCGCCGCGTCAACCACCTGCCCGACACCCTGGGCACGGCCGTGACGGTGCAGGCCATGGTGTTCGGCAATGCGGGCGGTCACTCCGGTGCAGGCGTGGGCTTCACCCGCGACCCCGCCACCGGCGAGCCCCACCTGTGGGTCGACTTCCTCTTCAACGCGCAGGGCGAAGACGTGGTCTCGGGCCGCCGCAGCGCCCATGGCCACGACGCCCTGGCCAGCGTGCTGCCCGATGCATGGACAGCCCTCCAAGAAGCCGCCCACCTGCTGGAACAACACCTGGGCGACATGCAGGACTTCGAATTCACCGTGCAGGACGGCCAGCTCTACATGCTGCAGACCCGCAACGGCAAGCGCACCCCGCAGGCCGCCGCCCGCATCGCGCTCGACCTCTTCGACGAAGGCCTGATCACCGCCGAGGTGGCCCGCCAGCGCACCGCTGGCCTCACCCCGGCCATGCTGTCGCGCACCGTGGTCGTGGCCGATGCCACCGACGCACACGGCGCGACGGCCCAGCCCCTGCAAACCATCGGCCAAGCCGCCACGGCCAGCAGTGGCGTGGCCTGTGGCGAAATCGCTTTCGACGAGGCCCGGGCCCGCGCGCGCCAAGCCGCTGGCGCCAACGTCATCCTGCTGCGCCGCGACGCCGAGACCAGCGACATCGCCGCACTCGAAGCCGCGCAAGGCCTGCTGACCGCGCGCGGCGCCCGCACCTCGCACGCCGCCGTGGTCGCCCGCCAGATGGGCAAGGTCTGCCTGGTGGGGTGCGCCACGCTGCACATCGACGAGGCCCAGCGCTGCGCCACCTTCGATGCCCCGAACGGGCCCGACACCCCCGGTGCTTCCAGCGCCAGCATCACCCTGCGCGAAGGCGATGTGCTCACGCTCGATGGCAACACCGGCCGCATCTACCCCGGCGCTGTGCGCACCGTGGTCGAAGCGCCGACCGACTTGCTGGCACGCCTGGACCGGCTCGCCACGGCTTGATCGCCACCCAGCGCCACGGCCGACCTCGCGCCCACTCAGGCCGCCCCCTCACAGGTGAAAGCGCCTGCGCACCCGACCCATCACCGCGTGGGTCAGCGTCAGGTAGCACAGCAGGAAGCCTGCAACCCAAGGCCAGTAATGCCAGGGCAGCGCCACCAGGCCCAGGAAGCCGGCCAGCGGTGAGTACGGCAGCCACACACCCACGGCGCAAATGCTCAGTGACGTGAACAGCAGCGGCCGGCTCGCACGGCTCTCCAGGAAGGGGATCTTGCCCGTGCGGATGATGTGGATGATCAGCGTCTGCGACAACAGCGACTCCACGAACCAGCCCGTGTGGAACAGCGCCGCTTGCGCCGGCGTTTGTGCGCCGAAGCCCCAGTACATCAGCGCGTAGGTGGCGTAGTCGAAGATGGAGCTGAGGGGCCCCACCATCAGCATGAAGCCGGCGATGTGGTTGATCTCCCACTTGCGCGGCTGGGCCAGCTCCTCCGCGTCCACCGTGTCGGTCGGGATGGCCGTCTGCGACAGGTCGTAGAGCAGGTTGTTGCTCAGCACCTGGATGGGCGCCATGGGCAGGAAAGGCAACCACGCGCTGGCCCCCAGCACGCTGAACATGTTGCCGAAATTGGAGCTCGCCCCCATGCGGATGTACTTGAGCAAGTTGGCAAAAACCTTGCGGCCCTCGGTGACGCCCTCGTCCAGCACCAGCAGGCTTTTCTCCAACAGGATGATGTCGGCCGACTCCTTCGCGATGTCCACCGCCGTGTCCACCGAGATGCCCACATCCGCCGCCTTCAGCGCAGGCCCGTCGTTGATGCCATCGCCCATGTAGCCCACCACGTGACCTTGCGCGCGCAGCGCCTCGATGACGCGCGCCTTCTGCCCGGGCGAGAGCTTGGCGAACACCTGCGTGCGCTCGACCGCATGCGCCAAGGCCACGTCGTCCATGGCCTCGATGTCCCGGCCCAGCAGCACGTGCGTGGCGTCCAGGCCCACATCGCGGCAGACCTTGCGCGTCACCACCTCGTTGTCGCCGGTCAGCACCTTCACCGCCACGCCATGCGCCTTCAAGGCAGCCAACGCAGGGCGCGCCGATTCCTTGGGCGGGTCCAGGAAGGCGATGTAGCCCAGCAGAACCAGGTCGCTTTCATCGGCCACGGTGAGGGCATGGGCATCGACCGGCAGGGGCTTGTGGGCGATGGCAATGACGCGGAAGCCGTCCTCGTTCAGCACGCGGCTGGCCTCCTGCACCTCGGCCAGGTGCGAGGCGTCGAGCGGGATGCGCTCGCCATCCACCTCGGCCCAGCGGCACGCCGCGAACACCTCCTCGACCGCGCCCTTGCAGATCAGCAAGCGCTCCTCGCCCCGCGCCAGCACCACCGACATGCGCCGGCGCTGGAAGTCGAACGGGATCTCATCGACCTTCTGGTACAGCCCCTGCGCATGCAGCTTGTCGTGCACCTCGGCGTACTTCAGCACGGCCACATCGAGCAGGTTCTTCAGGCCCGACTGGTAATGGCTGTTGAGGTAGGCGAAGTCGAGCACACGGTCGCTGGGCTCACCGCGCAGGTCCACGTACTTCTCCAGGATGATGTGGTCTTGCGTCAGCGTGCCGGTCTTGTCGGTGCAGAGCACATCCATCGCCCCGATGTTCTGGATGGCGTCCAGGCGCTTGACGATGACCTTCTTGCGCGACATGGTCAGCGCGCCTTTGGCCAGGTTCACCGTCACCAGCATGGGCAGCATCTCGGGCGTCAGGCCCACGGCTACGGCCGTGGCGAACAACATGGCCTCCAGCCAATCGCCCTTGCTCAGCCCATTGATGAGGAAGACCAGCGGCACCATCACCGCCATGAAGCGCAGCATCAGCCAGGTGAATTTGTCGATGCCTTGCTCGAAGCTGGTCTGAACGCGCACGCCCGTCAGCGCCTGGGCGATGCCGCCGAACACGGCGCGCGCGCCGGTGTGCACCACCACCGCCGTGGCCGAACCGCTGGCCACGTGCGTGCCCATGAAGCAGGTGTTGCGCAAGGCCAGCGCGTCGCCCTGCGCGATGGCTTCTGAAGCGTCACGGGGCTCGGCCTGGGCGTGCTTTTCGACCGGCACCGACTCGCCCGTCAGGGCCGCTTCGTTGACGAAAAAATCGCGCGCGGCCAGCACACGCACATCGGCGGGCACGAGGTCACCGGCCGAGAGGTGCAGCACGTCGCCCGGCACCAGACGCTCAATGGGGCACTCCAGCGTCGCCAGTCCCGCAGCGGGCCCGAGCACCGATGGCGGAACCGCTCCGTCCGCCAAGCCAGGTCGCAGCACCGAGGCCGTGGTGTGCACCATGGCCCGCAAGGCCGCCGCAGCACGCCCCGAGCGGCGCTCCTGCACCAGGCCTAAGCCCAGGCTGAGCACCACCATCAGGAAGATGATGACGGCCGACTCCACATTGCCCGACAGCACCGACACGCCCGACAGCGTCAGCAGCAGGATGTTGAGCGGGTTGACCAGGCGCTGCAGCACCTGACGCCACAGGCGGCCCTCGGCGCGCTGGCCCACGGCATTGGCGCCATGCTGGCGCAAGCGCTGGGCGGCTTCATCGGGGGGCAGCCCATCCGGCTGGCTGCCCAGGGCCTGCAAAACCGCCTCGGGCGACAGGGCGGCCAGCGCCAGCAAGGGCTGGCGCGCAGAGGATGGGGGGGACGGTGGCGTCGGCACAACCACAGCATCCACCCGCGTGGCCTGCCGGCGCTTGATGCGCGTCAAGCCGGCTGCGCGAGCGCCCGGGCGATGTCTTCGCTCAGCCCCTTGGGCGTGTCCGTGGGGGCGTAGCGGGCCAGCACGCGGCCATCGCGGCCCACCAGGAACTTGGTGAAGTTCCACTTGATGGCCTTGGTGCCCAAGATGCCCGGCGCCTGCGCCACCAGCCACTGGTACAGCGGGTCAGCGCCTGCGCCGTTGACCTCCACCTTCGACATCATCGGGAAGCTCACGCCATAGTTCATCTGGCAGAACGAAGCGATCTCACCATCGCTGCCCGGGTCTTGCCCGCCGAACTGGTTGCAGGGAAAGCCCAGCACCACCAGGCCGTGCTCGCCGTGCGCTTTCCAGAGCTTCTCCAGCCCATCGAACTGCGGTGTGAAGCCGCACTTGCTGGCGGTGTTGACGATGAGCAGCACCTTGCCGCGGTACTGCGCCAGGGGCACGGGCTGGCCGTCGATGCCGGTGGCGGTGAAGTCGTAAATCTGGCTCATGGGGTGACTCGGGGATGGGAGAGTGGCGAACAAGTGAGAAGCGTAACCAATGCTCACAAGCGTGTCTCGCATACCCACGTTATCCCGCTCTGACACGCATGGTCAAAACCCCTCGGAGTGCCTAAACTGGGTGCTTGCGGAAAATCATCCCAGAGCGGTCCGACAGAGACCCCGACACAGCGTCCAGCCGCGCCACACCCCCCTGCGCAGCGACGCCACAGGCCCCGAGGAGCAAGGACATGGCACAGATGCAACCCGCCCGACCCGCGGAGGGCGCCCGACGCTCGCTGCCCATCGGCATTTCCGAATCCATGTCGGACGATGCCCAGCGGCTGCTCGACGAACTCCACGTGCGCCAGGACGCCTTCGAACAGCAGGCGCAGCTGGTGCGCCAATTGCAAACCGCGCTGCAGCGCGCCCAGGCCACCAACCAGGAGCTGGCGCTGGTGGCCGACCGCGTGACCGACGCCATCCTGATCTGCGACGCGAGCCGCTGCATCAGCTGGGTCAACCCGGCCTTCACGCGGCTCACCGGTTTCACCCTGACCGAATGCCACGGGCAGCTGCCCGAGGAGCTGCTCAGCGGCCCGCACACCGACGCCGCCATCGTCGCGCAAATCAACCAGAGCCTGGCGCAAGGTGCCAGCGTGGAGCGGCTGGAGGTCTGCCACCACCGCAAGGACGGCGAGCCCTTCTGGGTGCGCCGCTCGGTGCAGCCCATCCACGGCCCGGATGGCCAGATCAACCGCTACATCGAGGTCCTGACCGACATCTCCGATGCCCGCCGCAGCGCCGCCGAGCACGCCCGCCGGCTGGAGGTCGAGGTGTCGCTCGCGGCCAAGATGGATTTCCTCTCGCGCATGAGCCACAGCATGCGCTCGCCGCTCAACGCCATCCTCGGCTTCACGCAGCTGCTAGACATGGCTGGCGTCACTGGCATGAGCGAGGCGCAGCAGCGCCACCTCCAGCACATCCACACCGCCGGGCAACAGATGCTCACGCTGCTGGACCAGGCCCTGGAGTTCGCGCAGCTCGACGACAAGGCCGTGGGCATCCGGCCGCAGCGCGTGGAGCTCGCCGTGCTGCTCAAGGAGATCCGCGCAGCCCTGGAGGACCAGGCCGTCGCACACGACATCACCGTGGTCGTGGACTGCCCCTCGCTGACGGTGTGGGCGGACGCCAATCACACCCGCGCCATCCTGATGAACCTGGCCCTCAACGCCATCCAGTACAGCCCGCACGGCTCGACGGTGTGGCTCACCGGCAAGGCCGCCGCCGACGAGCGCCTGGGCGTCATCGAAGTGCGCGATCAGGGCTTTGGCATCGACCCCGGCGACATGCCGCGCCTGTTCCAGCCCTTCACACGGCTGGAGTCGGCCACGCGCAGCCCGGCCACCGGCAATGGCCTGGGGCTGGCCGTGTCACAGCGGCTGGCAGAGCTCATGCACGGCCGCATCGACGTCTCCAGCACCCTGGGCCACGGCAGCGTGTTCGCGCTGCGCCTGCCCTTGGCAGAGATGCCCGGCTCGGGCCGCGCGGGTGCACAGGGTCGCGGCCAGGAACCCGCCGTGATGCTGCCGCCGCTGCGCGTGGTGCACATCGAGGACAACGCGCTGAACCGCAGCCTGGTCGAGGCGGTGTTCGCGGCCTACCCGCAGGTGCGCTTGTTCTCGGCCGAGAACGCCGCCGAAGGCATGGCCGCCATCGAAAGCACCCGGCCCGACGTGGCCCTGGTGGACATCAACCTGCCCGACGGCTCGGGCCTGGACCTCTGCCGCCGCCTGCGCGCCCAAACCGAGTTCCGCAAGCTGCCGCTGATCGCGCTCAGCGCCGACGCCCTGCCCGACCACATCGCCCGGGCGCTGCAAACGGGCTTCAACCACTACCTGGTCAAGCCGCTCCAGATCCCGCGCCTGCTGGGCATCCTCGCCACGCTGCCCAGCGCTCAGGCGGCACCGCCGCTGGCTTGAGGCGGTGCGCCGGCACGGGGGCTTGGCGCCGAGGCTCAGCCCGCGCCCAGGCGCTCGGCCGTCCAGCGCAAAAGGTCCAGCCACATCTGGCGGATCTCGGCTTCCTGCGGTGTGCGCAGCGCGCTGGGCAACTCGATGGTCACCACCGGCACCTTCTTGTGCACGCCGCCGTAATTGCCGAGGCTGCCGGGGAAGATGCCGACCTGGTCCAGGTAGAGGCGGCCCAGACGTTGCGGCGCCACGGTCGGCCCGTCGAAATCGAGCACGCCGTAGGGCGCATGCACCGACACGATGAGGTCAGGCTTCCAGCGCTCCATCTCGTCGTGCAACCAGCGCGACTCCGGCTCCGACAAGGGCTTGGGGCCCGGGTAGCGGCGCGGGTCGCTGCGGGTGCGCTTGGCCCAGTAGGTCGGCGCCTCCTTGTCCCAGCCGGGCGTGGGGAAGTTGCGGTTGAGGTCGACCCCGCGGGCGTTGGTGCGCGTGGGCTTGTCCAGCAGCATGCCGTCCGGGTTCATCAGCGGCACGAAGCGCCAATGGATGTTGGACGGCGTCTCCATGGCCGCGCCGATCCAGTGCAGCACCAGGGCCGTGGACGAGAGCTCGTCGCCATGGATGCCACCCAGCACCAGCACGCGCAGCCGCGACGACACGGCCGAGACGTCGCGCTGCAGCAAAGGCCGCCCTTGCACCGACGCGGCGGCGCTCGGCACGAGCTGGGCGCGGGCACACACCGTCCGCGAGACGTTCGGCAGGCGGTGCGCGAGCTGGTCGCACAGCGACATCGGCGTCAAGGGCTCGATCGGCTTCTGCGGCGCAGAGACCACCGCGCCCGGCGTGCGGGCCGGCGCGGCCGTGCCGCAGGTGGCGGCCAGCATGGGCAGGGTCAGCATCGCGGTCAGCGCACACCGGCCAAAGGGGGACAAGGTTCGCTCAGGCACTCGCATGGTGCAGATCATGCCCCGAAACGTACCGCACCCGGGCCGCACCCCGGGCGCGTGCCGGGCAGCGGGGCTGATCCAGCTCAGCGGGCCAGTGACCTCAAGGCCTGCTTGATGCCATCGCTCACGGAGGCATCGGCGGGCAGTTGCTTGAGGGCCGCCTGCGCCTCCTTGTCGGAGTAACCCAGCGCGATCAGCGCCTGCAGGATGTCGCCCTGCGCGTCGCTGTTGGCGGCCCAGCCCGGCGCAGCCAGGGCGGGCGCCAGCTTGCCCTTGAGCTCGAGCAGCAGGCGCTCGGCGGTTTTCTTGCCAATGCCCGGCACCTTGACCAGGCGCGAGGCGTCTTGCGCTGCCACGGCCTGGGCCAGCTCGTCGGTGTTCAGCCCCGAGAGCAAGGCCAGCGCGATGCGCGGGCCCACGCCACTGATCTTGACCAGCTCGCGGAACGATTCCCGCTCACCCGCCGTCAGGAAACCGAACAGCAGCTGGGCGTCCTCGCGGACGATGAACTGCGTCAGCAGCGTCACTTTGGCGCCCAGCTCGGGCAGGTTGTAGAAGGTGCTCATGGGCACCTGCACCTCGTAGCCCACGCCATGCACATCCACCAGCACGAAGGGCGGGGCCTTGCCGGCGAGTTCGCCGACCAGTCGGGAGATCATCGGCGGAACAGGCCCAGGCGTTGTGCTTCCAGCGCCGCTTCGGCGCGCGACGAAACGTTGAGCTTGCGGTAGATCTGCTTGACGTAGTCGGCGATCGTGTGGCGCGACAGGTTGAGCTGCACACCGATTTCCGGCAGCGTGAAGCCCTTGGCCACGCGCAGCAGCACCTCGTTCTCGCGGTCGGTGAGCTGCACGTGCGGCGTCACGGTGTCGGGCTCCTGCACGGGCTTGAGTCGGGCCTGGGCGGTGAAATACTGGATCACACGGCGCGCGATGGACGGCGACAGCGGCGGCTCGCCCTGGCTGATGCGGTGGAGCTGCTCGGCGAGCTGCTCGCGCGGCTGCTCCTTCAACAGGTAACCGAAGGCGCCGGCCTGCAGCGCGGGAAAGAGGTGGTCGTCGTCGTCGTGGATGGTGACCACGACGGACTGCACATCGGGCTGTTTCTCGCGCAGGGCCTGCACCACCTCGACGCCGGAGCCGTCAGGGAGACCGAGGTCGATCATCGCGACGTCGAAGCGCACGGCATTGACCAGCTCCAGGGCGTCGTGGATGCGTGCGCTTTCGCTGATCTGCGCCCCGGGAAAGACCTGCAGTGCCAGCGTCTTGAGCCAGGCTCGGATCTCGGGCAGGTCTTCAAGAAGGAGGATTTGCTTCATGGGAGGGGGCCTCGCTACGCTTCAGAAATTGAGGTTGATGAGAAACATTGTCCACGCGAACCGCGTCCGATGCCACATGCGGACCGTCACGGCCCGGGCCGATGCGACAAAACCTGTTGCATCGTGGCGATTTCCAGGGGCAGGGTCAAGCGGATGATGGTGCCAAAACCCGGGCCAGACTCGACCAGGCACTGGCCATTGAGCTGCTTGGCGCGGTGCTTCATGCTGGTCATGCCGTGGCCGCGGTCGAGGCGGCCGTCGAGCTCCATCGGGATGCCCTTGCCGTTGTCCTGGATGACGAGCGTGAACACGTGGTTTTCCAGGTCCACGTCCGCCGAAATGACCACGTGCGAGGCACCGCTGTGCTTGATGATGTTGCTGACCCCTTCGCGCAGGATGCGGGTGGTCTGCACATAGGTGCGCGATGACAGCGGCTCTTCGATGATGTCGTTGGGATTGCGCCATTCGCACTCGATGCCGGCCTGCCCCAGGCGCGAGACCACCTCGCTGCGCCAGTCGGCCAGGGAGTCGGACAGCACCATGGGCCGGCCCGTGAGGCCGCGCACCGACAGACGCATTTCCTCCAGCGCCTCGCGCGCCAAGGTGGAAATGCGGTCGTTGTCCGAAGTGTGGACGATGGTGAGCAGCTTCGCCCCCAGGTCGTCGTGCAGGTCACCAGCGATGCGTTTGCGCTCTTTCTCGGCGATCTGGTCGACGCGCAGCTCGGCGATCTGGTTGAAGTTGCGCTCGATCTCGACGCTGATTTCCTGCACCCGGCGCTCCAGGTGGGCGCGCGCGCCCTCGGCGGACTGCAGCGCCCGCGCATACACCTGGATGAGGCGCACGCCCACGGCCGCGTACAGCAGTGGCATCACGAAGTGGGTGATGTGCAAGCCGCCGGTTTGCAGCAGGCCGCTCTGGTAGGACAGCTCGATGCCCAGCACCGCGGCCACCACGCCGAGCGCCGCGCTCATCAGCCAGAACTCGGCGCGCCGCCCCTGGCCTGTGACCCACAGGAAGTGGCCGATGGCCAGGAAGAGCTCCAGCGTGAACACGCCGAACCAGATGCGCGCGCCCAGGAAGAGGCGGTCCACGCCCAGCCCCAGCAGGCTCAGCGGCAACAGCAGGCATTGCGCCCACAGCAACAGGTTCACGCGGTGGTTCCAGACCTGCTGGCTGGGGTCGCGCAGGCCAATGCCGGCATAGCCCATCAGGAACTTGACCGCGAACGCCGTCATGGGCGCCATCATGATCGCGATGAGCACCTCCATGGCGTCGTTCGGCACCGGCAGGTCGGCGCGCCAAAAGCGCCCAGTCATCAGCGCCCAGCCCAGGGTCAGCAGGCCGAAGTACAGCATGTAGTTCAGCCGGCGCACCCAGGCCAGGCCCAGCGAGAACACGCCCATGACGACCAACACCCCGCCCATGATCTGGGACAGGGTGGTGGTCCAGAGCGTCTGCTCGTCGGCCATCTGGCGGATCTCGGACATGGGCCCGACGTGCACCGCCGCCAAGCCGCCCGCGCGCTGGCGGGCTGTCACGCGCTGGATGGGGTAGCCCGCGACCTTGACGTCCAGCACGTTGCCCGAGGGGCGCAGCAAAGCCGTCGGCAAAGGCACAACGTGGGAGCCAAAGCAATCGCGCGCATAGGGCTCGACCATGCGGCCACTGCGAAACACCACCGCGCCATTGAGTTGCACTTCGACGCTGGCGCAGGCGCGGTCAACCAACGCGGCCAACAAGGCGTCGGCCGGTGCGCCGTCTGCGAAGCCCAAAGGGAAGCGGTACCAGACGCCGCCCTTGTGCCCGGGCTGCGAGCGCGACCATTCATCGGGCAAGGTGACGGCCTTGCCGTTCACCTGCGCCACGGCCGGCATGGGAAAGTGGGCGCCGTTGTCGGGCACGGCCCAGGCTTGCCGCAGCGTGTGCACGTCGTTGCCGGACGCCAGGTGGGCATCGGGACGGCTCAGGCGCGAGGCCTCCTGGTTGAGCGCCAGCAGGCCGACCGCCACCACCACGGCCAGGGTCAGGCCCAGCACGATCCAGACGCGCCGCGACGCCATGCCCAGCAGCGACGCCGCGGGTGCGGCCGCAGCAGGCGCCTGCTTGCGCATCAGCGCACGGCCGACCTGAGAACACCAACGAAACAACAGGTTCAAAGGGACACTCCACCAGCCCGGACATGCGCGGCGCGCACGCTCAAACACCCATTCTCGCAAGAGATGTCACACCCGCCAGCCCCGGACAAGCGACAATTTGCCAGCCTACTTCCCCCCTCCATCGCATCCATGCAACTGCGGCACAGCTTTTCACCCCCGGACAACACGCGCCTGGCCCACCTGTGCGGTCCGCTTGACGAGCACCTGCGCACCATCGAAGCGGCCTTCAGCGTCACGCTGCACCGCCGCGGTGAGCAGTTCCGCATCGAGGGTGCGCGTGGTGTGCCCCAGCAGGTGGCGGCACTGCTCGACAGCCTCTACGCACGCGCCGACCGCCCGCTGAGCGCCGAGCTGGTGCAATTGGCCGTGGCCTCGGCGATGCGCCAGACCGGCGGTGATGACCTGCCAGACGCCGACGCCCCCGCCGGCCCCATGTTGCACACCCGCCGCGCCGACCTCCAGGGCCGCACGGCCAACCAGGTGCAGTACCTGCAAAACATCCTGGGCCACGACCTGACCTTGGGCATCGGCCCGGCCGGCACAGGCAAGACCTTCCTCGCCGTGGCCTGCGCCGTCGATGCGCTGGAGCGCAGTTCGGTGCAGCGCATCATCCTGACGCGTCCGGCCGTCGAGGCCGGCGAACGCCTGGGCTTCCTGCCAGGCGACCTGACGCAAAAGGTCGACCCCTACCTGCGCCCGCTCTATGACGCGCTCTATGACCTGATGGGCTTCGACCGCGTCACCAAGGCCTTCGAAAAGGGCCTCATCGAGATCGCGCCGCTGGCCTTCATGCGCGGACGCACGCTCAACCACGCCTTCATCATCCTCGACGAGGCGCAAAACACCACGCCCGAGCAGATGAAGATGTTCCTCACGCGCATCGGCTTCGGCTCGCGCGCCGTGGTCACGGGCGACATCAGCCAGATCGACCTGCCACGCGGCGCCAAAAGCGGGCTGATCGAGGCCGAGCGCATCCTCAAGCGCGTCAAGGGCGTGGCCTTCACCCGCTTCAACCGCGTCGACGTGGTGCGCCACCCGCTGGTGGCCCGCATCGTCGAGGCCTATGACGAGGCCCAGCGCCACGCCGACGCCGCCAACCCCGACACCCGCCCGCATGAAACCGACCCTGTCCCTCAGCCTGCAGTTCGCTGACAAGCGCCACCGCGACGCCCTGCCCCGCCACAAAGTGGCGCGGTGGATCAAGGCGGCGCTGGACACCGATGCCGAGATCGCCGTGCGCATCGTCGGCGCCGAAGAGGGCCTGGCCCTCAACAAGGACTTCCGCAAGAAGGCCTACGCCACCAATGTGCTGACCTTCGACTACGCGCGCGAGCCCGTGGTCATGGCCGACCTGATCGTGTGCGCGCCCGTGATCGAACATGAAGCGGCCGAACAGGGCAAGACGCTGGAGGCCCACTATGCCCACATGCTCGTGCACGGCACGCTGCACGCACAGGGCTGGGACCACATGAAGAAGAAAGAGGCGGAGGCGATGGAGGCGCGGGAGCGCGAGATCCTGGCCGCTTTGGGCTTCCCAGACCCGTACGCCGACTGAGGCGACAGCGCTTTTTGTCCATGCAAATCTGATAACCAGACCGGTTTGTCAGGATTGCGACCAGCCTTTGACCTCGACAAAAGCTCGTCATCGTCCAGCACTTTCGGCCACATTCGTGTGGACTTCACGCGCCCCTGTCCCTCGCTCATGCGGGTCGCTGGGCCTGCGGCCTGCGCGCCGATACTGCACGTTCTTCCCCGCCGCCGCGCGGCATGTCGCCGGGCTGTGGCGCCGCGGGGATCCATGGCGAACGCCCAAGGACTTGGAATGAAAACCGTGCTTCTCGTGGACGATTCCGCCACCATGCTGATGAGCATGAAGGCCGGGCTGGAGATCAGTGGCTTCCGCGTGGCCGTCGCCCACGACGGCGAACAGGCGATGTCATTGCTGCAGGGCGGGCTCAAGCCTGACCTCATCATCACAGACATCCACATGCCCAAGATGGACGGCATCGAGTTCATCCGCCAGGCGCGCAAAACCTTGCGCTTCACGCCCATCCTGGCCCTGACGACAGAGGGGCAACAGGCCCGCCGGGACCAGGCGCGGCAGCTGGGCGCCACGGGCTGGATGCTCAAGCCGGTGCGCGGCGCCGAGCTGATGCAGGTGATCAACCAGGTTTCGCTGCAACTCGCGTGAGGGCCGCATGGTGTCCCCCACCCCGACCTTCGCCGCGACGGCCAGCGCGACGCACACACCGGCGCCTGCTGGCTGGCTGAGCCGCTTGCACAATCTCTGGCGGCGAACCTGGCCGCCCGCGCGCACCGCGACCGACCGCGCCGTGCTGGCGCAGTTGCAGGTGATGCAGCAGTGCTTTCAGATCCTCAATGCCCAGGTGCAGGCGGCCGACCGTGCCAGCCAGGCAGCGGTCATGAGCATGGTCGAGCGCCTGCAACGCATCCACGACCGTTGCAACACCTTGCAGAACGAACTGGGCTCGGCCGCGGCGCAGTCCCGCCGCTTGTCGGACGACACCGAGCGCCAGGCCGCAGCCCAGAGCCATGCGCTCGACTGCCTGAGCCAGCAAGAGGCCAAGTTCGTGTCGGCCCAACAAGGCCATGCCGACATGGTCAACCAACTGCTCGCACAGGTGCAGTCGCTGACGCCCGCCGCGGCCTTGATCGCCGAGGTGGCGCGGCAAACGAACCTGCTGGCCATCAACGCCGCCATCGAGGCAGCGCGCGCCGGGCAGGAGGGTGCAGGGTTCAAGGTCGTGGCCGACGAGGTGCGTCGGCTGTCGCACCAGACGGCCAATGCGGCCCACACCATCGCCAAGGGCATCGACGCCATCTCCGACACCCACCGGCGCGCCCTGCAGTCGTCGGACCCCGGCCACATGGACATGGGCATGCTGGCCGAGATCGGCGCGGAGATCCGCGACATGGGCACGCGCCCGGGCGTGGTGGCCTGCCAGCTCAAGGCGCTGTCGGCCGAGATGGAAGAGGGCATGGCGGCTGTGCGCGCCGACCTGGTCGATGTGCTGGGGCACATGCAGTTCCAGGACGTCAGCCGGCAATTGCTGGAACGCGTCAACCATGCACTGGACGACCTGGCGTCGCACTGCGCGTCGGTGCAGCAGGCCTCGGCCGGCGGGCGGCTCGATGCGCAGCGCTTGCTCGGCCTCGACCGCTTGCTGCACGGCTGGCGCGCCGCCTACGTGATGGCCGACCAGCGCCAGGCCCACGAGGCGGTGGTGGGCACCAGCACCCAAGCGGGCACAGCGGCCCCGGTGGCGCAAAGCGACAACGCCCCGCGCATCGAGATGTTCTGAACGCTCGTGCGATTTTTCAGGTCTTGCCAATTTTTCCCTCAAAGGGGCCACGGAGGATTCCGAAAACACGATCGCGCGCTTCAGGATGGCTCATGCCCGCAGCGCGGCCCACACGGCGCCCGCCCATGCGGCTCAAGGTAGCGCCCGATCCTGGCGACGCAGCATCCACACGCCGCCGCTCACTGCAAGAAGGACACCCCATGGCCCTCATCCGAAAAACCCGCAGCGCGGACGAACCCAGCACCCTGCACGCCGTGCCTGCAGGCGTGAGCCGCAACGTGGCGCGCGACGCCGATGCGCAGCGCAAGCGCGCGCGCACCCTCGCCAAGCAGCAGCAGGCATCTGAACGCGTGGCCTCGGCCTCCAGCGAGCTGGCGGCCGGCATCAACGAGGCGGCATCGGCTGCGGAGGAGCTCAAGCGCGCTGCCGCCCAGATCGCCACAGGCGCCGAAGAAGCCGCCGGCGCAGCCCAGCAGTCGCTGGCCGCGCTGACGCAGGTCGGCGGCGCCATCGCGCGGCAGTTGGCTGCGGTGGGGCAGGCACAGCGCATGGCCGAGGGCATGCGCAACCTCGCAGGCGTCATCAACGATGACGTGCGCAGCACCATCCACAACGTCACCGTGGCGGCCGAGCGCCAGGCCGAATCGGTGAAGATGGTCGGTGAGCTGGAGCGCCAGGCGGCCAACATCGGCGACATCGTCAAGGCGGTGGCCCGCATCGCCGACCAGACCAACCTCCTGGCCCTGAACGCGGCCATCGAGGCGGCACGCGCCGGCAAGCATGGCAAGGGCTTTGCGGTGGTGGCGGACGAGGTGCGCACGCTGGCCGAGTCCTCGGAGAAGAGCGCCAAGCAGATCCAGGAGCTCGTGGGCCAGATCCAGGGCGAGGTCAAGGTGATTGCCGACGGCATCAACGCGTCTGCGGAGAACGTTCGCTCCGAGGTCGAGCGCAGCACGGTGATCACGGAGCAGCTCGACCGCATCCGCAACGATGCCGCAGACATCGCCACGGGCGCGGCCGAGATCGCCTCTGCCGCAACCCAAAGCAACGTGGCCTCGCAACAGGCGCTCAAGGGTGCCGAACAAATCGCCGCGGCGGCGGCCGAGCAGTCCTCGGCCTGCGAGGAAGCCAACAAGACCGTGTCGGAGCAGACCGTGGCCCTGGCCGAGTGCGAGCAGACCTCGCAGAGCCTGTCGGAGTTGGCCGATGACCTGAAGAACGCCACCGACATCTCCAAGAGCGCCGAGGAGGTCGCCAGCTCTGCCGAGGAGTTGTCTGCCGCGGTACAGGAAATCTCCCGCTCTGCCAACCAGATCATGGTGGCCCTGGAGCAGATCCGCAAAGGCGCGCAGGGCCAGGCCGCCGCCACGACCGAGTCGGCCGCCGCGGTCACCCAAATCGAGAGCGGCGCGCAGCTCGCAGAGCGCCGCGCCACCCAGGCGAACGAGCGGGCTGGCGCCATCCGCGAGCTGATGGGCGACAACAAGCGCAACATCGACGCGCTGATCAACAGCATCCAGGCCGGTGTGGGCGCCACGCGCGACAGCATGCGCCAGATCAAGGACCTGGAGCTGGTGAGCCGCAAAATCGACAAGATCGTCGATGCCATCACCCAGGTGTCGATCCAGACCAACATGCTCGCCGTCAACGGCAGCATCGAAGCGGCGCGCGCCGGCGAATACGGCAAGGGCTTCGTGGTCGTCGCCACCGACATCCGCAACCTGGCGCATGACTCGGCCGAGAACGCCGACCGCATCAAGGACATGGTCAAGGCCATCCAGGACCAGATCGCGCTGGTGGGCCGCGACCTCAGCGAGATCATGAACACAGCCTTGAGCGAGGTCGAGAAGGCCCGCTCCATCACGCTCAACCTCACCCAGATCGAGGGCAACGTCATTCAGGTCGAGCAAGGCAACCGCGAGGCCGTCGCTTCGGCGCAGGAAATCGCGGCGGCGCTGGCGCAGATCCGGGTGGGGGTGGAGCAGGTGTCGTCTGCGGCAGAGCAGGCCGAGAAAGCGGCAGAGCAGGCCGCTGCGGCCGCACGCCAGCAGTCGCAGGGTGCCGAGGAGCTGTCGGCTGCCATCGAGGAAATCGCCTCGCTGGCCGACGAGCTGCAAAGCAACTGAGCGCGCGGGGCGAGGCTTCGCTCCATAGGCTTACCCGACCATACGACTGCCCAGGAGGTGCGCCATGAGCGACCTTGCCTTGACCCCGGACGCCGCCGATGCACGCGCGTCCCTCGATGCCCACTTCGGTGACATCACCGACGATGCCGATGCGGCCAGCCACGACAACCAGTTCGTGACCTTCTCGGTGGCGGGCGAGATGTTCGCCGTGCCGATGGGGCCGGTGCAGGAAATCATCCGCATGCCCGAGGTGGCACGCCTGCCGCTGGCGCCCGCGGTGCTGGACGGCCTGGCCAACCTGCGCGGCCGGGTGCTGCCCATCATCAACCTGCGCCGCCTGTTCCATTGCGATCGCCTGGAACACGACGATGCCACCCGCGCGGTCGTCATCAACCTGGGCCAGCCGCTGGGCTTCGTGGTGGACCGCGTGGCCAGCGTGGTGAGCGTGGAGCCACACGAAATCGAGCCAGCCACGGCCATCCAGAGCATCGTCGAAGCCGATTACCTCACCGGCGTGATCAAACGGCCGCGCAGCGACGGGGGCCATGACCTGCTGATGACCCTGGACTTCGCGCGCCTGGTCGAGAACCACTTCGCCTCGGTCAAGCGCCTGGGCAGTGACGATGGCCGTGGCGCAGACGCGCACGAGTCGCTTTTCGGCGGCAACGCCGATGAGGCCGATGGCAGCGACGAGTTGCGCCTGGTGTCCTTCTCGGTGGCGGGGCAGGAGTACGGCATCGACATCGCCGACGTGCAGGAAATCGTGCAGGTGCCCGAGCGCATCACGGCCCTGCCCAACGTGGCCCACCACGTGCTCGGCATGATCTCCCTGCGCCAGCGCCTGCTGCCGCTGGTCAGCCTGCGTGGCCTGTTCTCCTTGCCCGAGGAAGCGCCCGGCGAGCACCACCGCATCGTCGTTGTGTCATTGCCCGGCGGTGGTCAAGTGGGCCTGGTCACCGACGCCGTCAAGGAGGTGCTCAGCATCCCGCGCAGCCAGGCCGATGCCATGCCCGCCATCCTTGCAGAAGACAGCCAGATGCAGGAGTTCTCCTCCATCTGCCGCCTTGATGGCGGCAAGCGCCTGGTGTCCATCATTGCCACCGACCGCCTGCTGGGCCTGTCCGACATCCGCGCGGCGCTGTCGGCCACCGCCACGCACACCGGCACAGACCAGCCCGGGAAGACCGACATGCGCCAAGACACCACCGACACCGACCCAGACGCCACCGACGACGACACGCAGGCGGTCATCTTCCGCCTGGGCGCCGAAGAATTCGCGGTGCCGATCATGAGCGTGCAGGAGATCGTGCGGGTGCCTGAGGTGCTCACGCGGGTGCCCAAAACGCCGGACTTCATCGAAGGCGTGATCAACCTGCGCGGCACCGTGCTGCCGGTGATCGACCAGCGCACCCGCCTGGGCCTGCCCGCGATCGAACGCAACGACGGCCAACGCATCATGGTGTACCTGCTCGGTGGCACGCGCACAGGCTTCATCGTGGACTCGGTGGCCGAGGTGCTGCGCATTGGCCGCCAGCAGATCGCACCGGCACCGGAGATGTCGCAGGAGCAAAGCCGCCTGATCCGCCACGTGGCCAAGCTGGATGGCGACAAGCGCCTCGTGATGATGCTCGACCCCAACCACCTGCTGCAGGGCCGCGAAATGCAGGCCATCAACCATGCCTTCGATGCGGTCACAGCGCCTCAAGGCAGCGGCAGCGGCCTGGCGCGCGCCGCCTGAGCCGTGCCATCCCCGTCGGAGCCAGTTCAACATGCCGAAGGTGCTCGTCGTCGATGACTCCGCGCTGATGCGCCGCCTGATCACAGGTGTGCTGAGCGGCGCGGGTTACGAAGTACAGATCGCCCACAACGGCACGGAAGGGGTGGAAAAGCTGGTGCAGTGGCAACCGGATGTGGTGACGCTGGACATCAACATGCCGCAGATGGATGGCCTGACGGCCCTCTCGCTGATGATGGCGGCGCGGCCCACACCGGTGGTGATGGTGTCCTCCCTGACCGAGGAAGGGGCCCTGGCCACCTTCGAGGCACTCGCTTTGGGCGCGGTGGACTTCATCACCAAGCCGGGCGGTACCATCTCATTGAGCATCGACGAGATCGAGCAACAGCTGCTGGCCAAGGTCAAGAGCGCCTTGCGGGCGCGCCCTCGCGCAGGGCGCACCGCCATAGCGCGCCCACCGGCAGACACGTCGCGCACGGCGACCACCCGCTCGACCAGCCCGGCACCAAGGGCACCCGCGCAGGCCTTGTCCGCGCGCGCCGCCCCTTCTGCGGCGGGTTTGCACGTGGTCATCGTCGGCGTCTCGACCGGCGGCCCGCGCACCCTCGAAGACATCCTGCCCAAGCTGCCGGCCGACTTCCCTTGTCCCGTGCTTGTGGCGCAGCACATGCCCCCCAACTTCACCGATGCCTTTGCGCGCCGCATGGACCGGCTCTGCGCCTTGCGCGTGCGCGAGGTCAACGCGCCGATGCCCCTGGAGCCAGGCCACGTCTACATCGGCAAAGGCGGCACCGACATGGCGGTGATGGAACGCATGGGGCGCCTGCTGGTCGCCCCCAAACCCGAAACGCCCGGTCACCCCTGGCACCCCTCGGTCGATGTGCTTGTGGACACCGCCATGCGCCACCTGCCACCCGAGCGCATCACCGGCGTGCTGCTGACCGGCATGGGCAACGACGGTGCAGAAACCATGACACGGCTCAAGCAAGCGGGCGGCCGCACCATCGCCGAAGCCGAATCGACCGCGGTCGTCTTCGGCATGCCGCAAGAACTCATCCAGAAGGGTGGCGCCAGTGCGGTGCTGCCCAGCCAAGACATCGCCCGCCAGCTCACCGGCTGGCTGCACCGCCCCGAAAGGACGTCCCATGGGATTGCGAAGAGCCACTGAACACGGTGGCCTGCGGCGCATCGAGCCGCGCGAATACGCCCGGGACACGGATGGCCTGATCGCGCAGCTGCAGGACCCCGACCCCACGGTGCGCCGCTGGGCGGCGCGCGACCTGGCCATCCACCCCCATGCCGTGGCCGACCTGTGCGCCCACCTGGCCCGTGAGACGGACCACAGCGTGCGCCAGGTCATCTTCACGACGCTCGGCTGCCTGGGTGGCAGCGACGTGGCGCAGGGCCTCATCCCGCTGCTGCGCAGCGACGACCCGATGCTGCGCAACAGCGCCATCGAGACCCTGAGCGAGTTGCCCGAGGAGGTGGCGCCGCACATCGAAAGCCTGCTGCGCGATGCCGACACCGACGTGCGCATCTTCACGCTCAACCTGATGACGGACCTCAAGCACCCCGAGGTCAATGCATGGCTCGCGCGGGTGCTGATGGAGGAGCAGCACGTCAACGTGGTGGCCGCGGCACTCGAGCTGCTGGCCGAGATCGGCACGCAGGCCGCCTTGCCCGCCCTCGACGTGGCGCGCCAGCGCTTTGCAAACGACGCCTTCATCGGCTTTGCGGCCGACTTGGCGCAGCAAAGAATCGAGGCGACATGAAAGCCGCCACTGCCATCGACAAGCCGAGCATCACGGAAGCCGACTTCGAAAAGTTCCGCGAATTCTTCTACCGCAAGACCGGCATCCAGTTCGACACCACCAAGCGCTACTTCGTGGACAAGCGCCTGATCGAGCGCATGACGGCCACCGACACCGACAGCTTCCGCGAATACTTCATCAAGCTGCGCTTCGAGACCAACGGCGCCGAGATGCAGGCCCTGGTCAACGCGATGACGGTCAACGAGACCTACTTTTTCCGCGAGGCCTACCAGTTCGACTGCCTGGTCACCAGCATGCTGGACGACATCGCCAAGCGGCGTGCGCCGGGCTCGCGCATCCGCATCTGGTCGGTGCCGTCTTCCACCGGCGAAGAGCCCTACTCCATCGCCATCTACCTGCTGGAGCGCTGGGCCCGCATCGACGACTACGAGGTGGAGATCCTGTCCTCGGACATCGACACCTCGGTGCTGCAGGCCGCACAGCGGGGCGTGTACTCGCCGCGCTCCGTGGCCAACCTGCCCAAGGCCTACCTGGCCAAGTACTTCAAGCCGCGACCGGATGGCGACTGGACGCTCTCGCGCGACATCGTCGATGCGGTGGAGTTCAGCCGTGTCAACCTCAGCGACCCGCAGGACACCCGGCGCTTCCGCGACATCGACGTGATCTTCTGTCGCAACCTGCTGATCTATTTCGACGACATCTCTCGGCGCATCGCTGCAGAGGCCATGTTCGACGCGCTGCGCCCCGGCGGCTTCCTCTGCCTGGGCCACTCCGAGTCCATGAGCTGCATCTCGTCCATCTTCGACGTCCGTCGTTTCCCCGACGCGATGGTCTATGAGAAACCCATGGAGACCAAGCGATGAACCGCATCCTGGTGATCGATGACGCCGCCACCGTGCGGATGTACCACCGCAAAATCCTTGGCGACGCCGGCTGGCACACCGACGAGGCCATCAACGGCCTGGAAGCGCTGGAGAAGGTGAACAACCAGCCCAGTGACGAGCCATTCGACCTGTACGTGGTCGACATCAACATGCCCAAGATGGACGGCTACACCTTCGTGCGCGAGCTGCGCCGCAACGCCGCCGCCAAACAAGCGCCAGTGATGATGGTCTCCACCGAGGCGCAGAGCCAGGACACCCATGTGGCTTTTGACGCCGGGTCCAACTGCTACCTGGTCAAGCCCGCCAAGCCGCAGGAGTTGGTGCTGACCGCCGCCTTGCTGCTGGGCGATGCCCAGGCTGCCCTGAAAGCCGCAGAAGGAGTGCGCGCATGAACCAGACCGAACTTCTGGACCAGTTCATCCTGGAAGCCCGCGACTGCCTGGAGCAGGTCGGCCAGCGCCTGCTGGAGGTCGAGAAGGCCCCCACCGACACCGAGCTGCTCAACGACCTGTTCCGCCAAGTTCACACGCTCAAGGGCAACTGCGGGCTGTTCGAGTTCAAGCCGCTGGAGCGCGTGGTGCATGCCGGTGAAGACCTGCTCGACCGCGTGCGCAACGGCACCCTGAGCTACAGCAATGACATCGCCGATGCGCTGCTCGAAGCGATGGACTTCACCGTGCAGATGATCGACGAGATCGAACAGCACGGCCAGATCAACCCGGCTGCGGATGGCCGCTCCCAGGCCCTGGCCAACACGCTGCGCGCGCACCTCGCCGCCAAGTCCGTGACCGCTGACGAGGGCGCGGCCAGCAACGCGTCTGCCGCGTCTGCCGTGGCTGCTGCGACGGCAACGTTGGCGACGGCGAGCGTCGAGCCGCCGCCCTGGCTGGCGCGAATCCCGCAGTCACTGCGCGACGCCCACCCCGAAGCCATCGCCTGGCACTACACGCCCGAGCCGGAATGCTTTTTCAAAGGCGAAGACCCATGGCTGATGGCGCTGCGGGCGCCCGCGCTGAAACACCTGTGCGTGGGCACGCAGCAGCCCTGGCCACCGCTTGGGGAGGCCGACTGCTACCAGTGCAACCTCGACCTCGTCGGGCTGAGCGACGTGCCGCTCGCCTACCTGACCGAACACTTCCGCTACATCCCCGAGCAGGTCGAGGTCTGTGAACTCGCCTCCCTGGCCCCGGCGCCTGGCTCTGTTGCCACGCCGGCAGGCCAGGAGGGCGGCACAGCAGTGCACGTCGGCACGGCCCCCGCATCGGCATCAGCGCCACCGGCAGGCGCCACAGCGGGCCAGGCCGCCGAGACCCTGCAACGCCGCGCACTGCAGATCTGGGACGACCAGCTCGAGCTGCTGAGCCGCTCGGGCACCGTCTTGGGCACAGTGCAGGCCGTGCGCGCCACCCTGCGCCACCTGCTGGAGGCCATCGGCGAGCCAGGCTTGATCCACCTGCCCTACCTGGCGACATTGGATGCCAACGCCTCTGCGGCCGTGCTGCACCAATGGGCCACACAACACCGGCCGGCGGTTGCCAGGGCGGCCGATGCGCTCGCAGACACAAGTGGCATCGGCATCGCGGGCGATGCCAACGCGGGACCGGGCCCGTCGATGGGCAACGATGCCTCGCGGCGCCACCCCGGCGACGAGGGCGGCCACCAGAAGGTGCTCAAGGTCGGGCAGGAAAAGGTCGACCGCCTCATGGACCTCATCGGCGAAATGGTGGTGGCCAAGAACGCCCTGCCCTACCTGGCACAGCGCGCCGAGACGGTGTTCGCACAACGCGAGCTCTCGCGCGAGATCAAGGCGCAGTACGCCGTCATCAACCGCATTGCGGAAGACATGCAGCACGCCATCATGCAGGTGCGCATGCTGCCGGTGGGCACCGTCTTCCAGCGCTTCGGCCGCCTGGTTCGTGACACCTCGCGCAAGCTGGGCAAGGAGGTCGCACTCGTCATCGAGGGCGAAGACACCGAAGCCGACAAGAACGTGATCGAGGCCCTGGCAGACCCGCTCATCCACATCATCCGCAACAGCCTGGACCATGGCATCGAGCCGCCACAGGCACGCAAGCTGGCAGGCAAGCCCGCTCAAGGCACCATCCGCGTGGTGGCGCGCCAGGAGTCCGACCGCGTGGTCATCGAGATCGAAGACGATGGCGCCGGTGTGGACCCGGAGCGGGTGCGCCGCAAGGCCATCGAGCGCGAGCTCATCCCCGAGGACAAGGCCGCCACGCTGTCCGACGCCGATGCCGTGCAGCTCATTTTCCTGCCCGGCTTCTCCACCGCCGAGGCGATCTCCGACCTCTCAGGCCGCGGCGTGGGCATGGACGTGGTACGCAACGCCGTCGAGCGCATCAACGGTCACGTGGAGCTGAGCAGCCAGTTGGGCAAGGGCACGCGGCTGCGGCTGTCCCTGCCGCTGTCCATGGCCGTGACCAACGTGATGATCATCGAGGCCGGCGGGCGCCGCTTCGGCGTGCCCATGGACCTGATCGTCGAGACCGTGCGCGTGCACGCCGACGACATCCACCACTTCAAGCACGCCCGCACCACGGTGCTGCGCGGTCGCATCGTGCCGCTGCGCGCCCTGCATGAACTGCTGGCACTCGACGATGCACCGACGCTCAACGACGAAGGCGAGCACGCCGTGCTGGTCATGCGCCTGGGCGGCGAGAACGTCGGCTTGCTGGTGGACCAGTTCCACGGCGCCACCGACATCATCCTCAAGCCGCTGGAAGGCGTGCTGGCCGGACTGACGGGCTTCGCAGGCACCGCCTTGATGGGCGATGGCAGCGTGCTCATGGTCCTCAACCCCAAGGAGTTGGTGTGATGGGCATCCGATACCTGAAGAAATACGCCGCGTTGGAAGACATTGTCACGGTCGAAGACGCCGAGGCGCTGTTCGGCTGGCTCAAGCAACAGGCCAAACCTGCCGTCAACCTGTCTAAGTGCGTTCACGTGCATGCGGCGGTGCTGCAGGTCTTGCTGATGGTCAGGCCCCAGGTGCACGGAGACGTCACGCAACCCTGGCTGGCGCATGCCCTGAACGCCCCGACCAATCAGCCCTGAAAGGCCATGGCCATGAAATCCGTTTTCCTGGTGGACGACTCCAGCACCATGCTGATGAGCCTCAAAAGCACGCTGGAGATCAGTGGCTTCAAGGTGGACACGGCAGGCGATGGCGAGCAGGCGCTGTCCAAAATCCAGGCCGGGCTCAAGCCCGACCTGATCATCACGGACATCAACATGCCCAAGATGGACGGCCTGCTGTTGATCAAGGAAGCCCGCAAGATCCTGCGCTTCACGCCCATTCTGGCGCTGACCACCGAGAGCCAGGCCGCCAAGCGCGACGAGGCCAAGAAGCTCGGCGCGTCGGGCTGGTTGATCAAGCCGGTGGTCGGCAGCGAACTGGTGCGCATCGTCAAGCAGGTGATACCAGGCGCCTGAGACGCCGCGCTGCGCACATGGCCTCTGGAGAGAAGGATACGAAGATGGACGCCGCCTCAGATACCCCCACGGCAAAGGCCGGACACGCGGCTCAAAGACCAACGAGCAAGGAAGAGACGGAGGCTTACCTGCGCAAGCGCGGCAGGGCCCGGTGGCAGAGCCGCATCTTCGTACTGGTTTCGGTGGCCCTTGCCCTGTTCCTGCTTCATCTCGTGTCACCCGACGTCTTCACCTTCGCCACCGAGGTGATGGCCGTGCTGGGCACCTTCCTGGGCCTGGTCAGCGCTGACTTCCGCCTCTACCGCAGCGAGGCACCCGAGACCGTCACCGAGGTGGTCAGCCAGGACCTGGCCCGGCTCGAGCAGTGCTTCGCCATCCTGCAGAAGCAGGTGGGCGTGACCATCCGCACCTCGGAGCACGCGGTGCTGGAAATGGTGGAGCGCCTGCACCGGGTGCACCAGCGCAGCAGCGAGTTGCACCAACACGTCATGGAAGCGGTGGGGCGCTCCAAGCACATCTCCGAAGCCTCGCAGCTCGAGGCCGATGGCAACCGCGCCACCGTGGCCACGCTGGCCTCGTCGCAGGAGGCTTTCATCGCGGCGCGCAAGCTCAATCAGCAGCGCATTGGCCTGGTCGTCGACCAGGTGCGCCGGCTGACGCCGCTGGCCGCCTTGATCGGCGACATCTCCCGTCAGACGAACCTGTTGGCGATCAACGCGTCCATCGAAGCGGCGCGCGCGGGTGCAGAGGGCGCGGGTTTCAAGGTCGTGGCGGCCGAGGTACGGCGCCTGTCGGCGCAAACTGCCGAAGCAGCCCAGCAGATCAGTGCCGGCATCCACACCGTGGCCGACACCATCGAGGGCGAGCTCGTGCAAGCCAACCAGCTCGACTCGGAAGACAGCGCGGCGCACCAGCTCACGGCCGTCGCTTCGCACATCGCTCAGATCAGCGCCAGCCTCGATGAGGTCGTGCCCTACCTGGCGCAGCTCTCGCAGAACATGTCGAGCGGCATCGAGGTCATCACGACCGACATCATCGACGCCATGGGCCACATGCAGTTCCAGGACGTCAACCGGCAATTGCTGGAGCAGGTGGAGTCGGCGCTGGGCAGCCTCTCGGATCACAGCGCGGCGCTGTACGCGCTCGTGGGCGGCGATGCGCCACCGCCGCCGCTGGCGCTGGAGGCCTTGATGGAGCGCTGGGCCGACGGCTATGTCTCCGAGGAGCAGCGCATCGCCCACAACGAGGTGCGCCGCGCGGCGGGCACGCAGCGTGCGCGCAAAGGCCCACTTGCCGAGGCCGCCGCATCTTCGCCTGCTGCGCCGCACGCGCAGGCCGCCGATGTGAAGCTGGCCGGCCCCGAGGTGCCGCGCATCGAATTGTTCTGAGCGCCTGCCGGCTCAGGCCGCCAAACCAGACAGGAAACCGGTCACGCCGCCATCGTGCAGGCATCGCGGTCGGTAGGCGCTCACGCGCTTGGCGATCTCGGCGATGTGACCCGGCGTGGTGCCGCAGCAGCCGCCAGCGATGTTCAGGAAGCCCGACTTCGCAAACTCCTCGACCAGCGCGCCAGTGATTTCCGGCGTCTCGTCGAAACCCGTGTCGCTCATCGGGTTGGGCAAGCCCGCGTTGGGATAGCAGCTGATGAAGGTGTCGCCCGCGATCTTGGCCAGCTCCTCCACGTAGGGGCGCATCAAGGTGGCGCCCAGTGCGCAGTTCAGGCCGATGGCCAATGGGTGAGCGTGGCGCACCGAGTGCCAGAAGGCGCTGACCGTCTGCCCTGAGAGGATGCGGCCCGAGGCGTCCGTCACCGTGCCCGAGATGATGATGGGCAGGCGCTCGCCGGTGTCTTCGAACAATTCGTCGATGGCGAAGATGGCGGCCTTGGCGTTGAGCGTGTCGAAAATCGTTTCCACCAGGAAGACGTCGCAGCCGCCGTCCATCAGGGCCTTGGCCTGCTCGTAATACGCCTGGCGCAAGGTGTCGAAGTCCACGTTGCGCGCGCCCGGGTCGTTCACGTCGGGGCTGATGCTGGCGGTCTTGGGCGTGGGGCCGATGGCGCCGGCCGCGAAGCGCGGCTTGTCGGGGGTGCTGTACTTGTCGCAGGCCTCGCGGGCCATGCGTGCGGCCACCAGGTTCATCTCGATGGCCAGCTCCGGCAGGTCGTAGTCTTCCTGGGCCACGGTGGTGGCGCCGAAGGTGTTGGTCTCGATGAGGTCGGCGCCAGCCGCGAGGTACTGCTCGTGGATCTCACGGATCACCTCGGGCTTGGTGAGCTGCAGCAGCTCGTTGTTGCCCTTGAGGTCCTTGCCGTGTTCGGCGAAGCGCGTGCCGCGGTAGTCGGCCTCGGTCAGCTTGTAGCGCTGGATCATGGTGCCCATGGCGCCGTCGAGCACCACGATGCGCTGGCGCAGGATCTCAGGCAGCTGCGCGGCACGGGTGTAGGGGCGGCGCGCCACGGGCATGGCGGCGGACGGGGCAACGGTGGGCGTGTTCATGCCCCGATTTTAGGCGGGCCGCCTGGGCTCTGCGGTGGCGACAGGAAACATCCCCCGGCGGATGTTCTTGACACGCCATTGAATTGGCTTTGACGCCTTTTGCGGTCGTGCGGCCGACTGCGATCGGTTAGGTTATGGCACCCATCCAACGAAGGTCGTCCATGTCTGCCCTGCGTCTCACTCAGCGCCACGCGCTGCGATCCGCCCTGCTCGCCGCCGGCCTGCTGGTCACCACGCTCGTGCCGGCCCACGCCACCGAGCCGCCGCAGACCGTGCCCGCGGTGGACCTGCAGCGCTTCCAGGGGCGTTGGTACCAAATCGCGTACTACCCGAACACTTTCCAGAAGCAGTGCGTGGCGAACACAACGGCCGATTACCGCCTGCTGATGACCGGGCAGCTCGAGGTGATCAACCAGTGCAGCACGGCCTCGGGCGGCGTCAGCAAAGTCACCGGCGCGGCCCGCGTCCAGCCGACGAAGCTGCTCGGCGTGCCCGTGGCCAAGGGCACCGACACCGCGAAGCTGGAGGTGCGCTTTGCACCGAGCTTCCTGGCCTGGCTGAACGCCGTGTGGGCTCCGTACTGGGTCATCCAGCTGCCAAGCGATTACCGCTACGTCGTGGTCAGCGAACCCCAACGCAACTACCTCTGGATATTGTCGCGCACACCCGCGCTCGCCGCCGAGGACCGCACCGAGATCGAGACGCGCCTGCGTGAACAGGGCTACGACCTCGCCCGGCTGCAGGAGGAGCCGCAGCTGCGCTGAGCCCCCTCAAGCCTTGGGCGCACCGGCGTCGGGGGTGGGCGAGTCGCCGTCGTCGTGCTCGAGGTGGCCGTCGCGGAAGGGTGCCTGCCGAGCGGGCACGTCGTCGCCCTTGACCCACAGCTGCAGGTGGCGTGCCGGCATGGGCCTGGCGTAGAGGAAGCCCTGCAGTTGGTCGCAGCCCATGCGCTTGAGCACATCTTGCTGGGCAACCGTCTCCACGCCCTCGGCCACCACCTTCAGGCCCAAGGCGTGGGCCAGCTTGATGACGGCGCGCACGATGGCCTGCGCGTCTTCCTGGCTGGCCACGTCGTGCACGAAGCTGCGGTCGATTTTCAACTGGCAGGCTGGCAGCTTGCGCAGGTAGCTCAGCGAGGAATAGCCGGTGCCGAAGTCGTCGATCGACAACGACACACCGAGCTGCGCCAGGCGCTCGAACACGCGCAGCGATGCTTGGGGGTCTTCCATCGCGGCCGACTCGGTGATCTCGAAGGTCACACGGCCGGCGCCGATGTCGTGGCGCGCCAGCGAGCCCTGCACGCGCTCGACGAGGTCCGTCTGGCGCAACTGGTGCACAGACAGGTTGATGGCCACGTGCATGCGCAGGCCGGTGTCCTGCCAGATGCGCAGCTGGCGGCAGGCCTCGTCGGTCACCCATTGGCCCAGGGCCCCGATCAAACCGAAGCGTTCGGCCACTGGCACGAACACCACCGGGCTGACGCTGCCACGCTCGGGGTGATGCCAGCGCAGCAAGGCTTCGACGCCGCGCACCTCGCCGCTGCGGCTGTCGATCTTGGGCTGGTAGTGCAGCTCCAGCCCGGTGTTGGTCTCGATGGCCCGGCGCAGGTCGCGTTGCAGCTCAATGGCCTCCATGGCGCCGGGGTCCATGGTGTCGGCGAAGAAGCAGTGGATGTTGCCGCCCGCGCGCTTGGCCGCCAGCATGGCCGCATCTGCCCGGGCGATCAGGCGCGCCCGCGGGCCGTGGTCCGGGTAAAGCACGATGCCGATGGAGCATGACAGCCGCACCTCGCGCCCTTGCACCAGGTAGGGTCGCTGCAGGGCCTGGCGGATGCGGTCGGCCACCAGCGCGGCCGAGGCGTGATCGGGGTCGCCGTCCATCAACAAGATGAACTCGTCTGCCCCCATGCGCGCTAAGGTGTCGGTGGAACGCCCCAGGCCGGTGAGGCGCTGCGCCACCTCGCGCAACAGCGCGTCGCCGGCTTCGTAGCCGTACGACTCGTTGATCGGCTTGAAGCCGTCGATGTCGATGTAGAGCAGGGCCAGGCGACGTTGCTGCGATTCCGCACGCATCGCAGCGGCGCCCAGGTGGTCTTCGAGCTGCAGGCGGCTGGCCAGGCCCGTGAGCGCGTCCTGCGCGGCGAGCAGCCGCTGGAAAGCGGGGTCCGGCTCGTCGGTGGGCTGCGGCTTGGGCTGCGTTTCAAGCTGCGTCTGGGGTGGGGGTGGGGGCTGCGGCGTTGGCCCCGGCTCGGGCGCAGGCACGGCCGCGGTGCGCACCCACCAGCGCAGCACCGTGGTCAGCGCTGCAATGGCCAGCAAGGCCAGCAGCAACATCCACCAAGGTTCGAGGGGGTCGTTGCTCATGGGTCGCGCGTCAAGTGTTGGGGGCGCATGCCGCGCTCAGCGAGCGCTGGCCTCCAGATCGGACCAAGCCGTCAGGACGTCGTCTGCATCGCCATCGGCACCCGCCTTGGCGGTGCGCACACCGGTTTCTTGCGGGATGGGGACCTTCGTGGGCGGCACGGGCTTGCCGCGCTGATGCAACCACTTCAGGAGGGTTTGCTCCGACATGGGCCGCGCGAACAGGAAGCCCTGCAGTTCGTCACAGTGCAGCTGGGCCAGGATGTCGGCCTGGTCTTGCGTCTCCACGCCTTCGGCCACCACCTTCAGACCCAGCGCGTGGGCGAGGCGCACCACGGCCTCGACGATGGCCTGCGCGTCCAGGCTGCTGTCGAGGTCGCGCACGAAGCTGCGATCGATCTTGAGCTGGCGGGCGGGCAGGCGGCGCAGGTAGCTCAGCGACGAGTAGCCCGTGCCAAAGTCGTCGATGGACAGGCGCACGCCGATCTGATCGAGCATGTCGAACACCCGCATCGAGGCTTCGATGTCCTCCATGGCCACCGACTCGGTGATCTCCATGATCAACATGCGGGCCGGCACGCGGTGGCGCTTGAGCGCCTCGCGCACGCGCTGCTCCAGGTCGGGCTGGCGCAGCTGGTGCACCGACACGTTGACGGCCACCGGGATGTCCAGCCCCGCCTCGTGCCACAGCCGCAGGTGGCGGCAGGCCTCGTCAAGCACCCACAGGCCCAGCTCGCCGATCAGGCCGAAGCGCTCGGCAACAGGAATGAACTCGGCCGGGCTGACCATGCCACGATTGGGATGGTGCCAGCGCAGCAAGGCCTCGACGCCAGCCAGCGCGCCCGTGTCAGCGCGCAGCTTGGGTTGGAAATAGAGCTGCAATTCGCGGCGCGCCACCGCATGGCGCAGGTCGCGCTGCATCTCGACCTGCGCGGCGCTGGCGCGGTCCATCCCGCGTTCGTAGAAGCAGTAGACACCACCGCCAGCGCGGCGCGCCGTCAGCATTGCGTCGTTGGAGTGCGCGATGAGCTGCTCGGCCGAGGCGCTGTCCGGATACCGTGCGATGCCGATCGAGCAGCTCACCACGATGTCCTGGTCCTGGATCAAGCACGGCACGTGGATGGCGTCTTGCAGGCGCTGCGCCAGCACGGTGAGGGCGTGCTCGTCCGGGGCGCCGCGGCAGGCCAGCAGGAACTCGTCGGTGTCGGAGCGGGCGAGCACATCGCCCTCGCGCACCATGCCTTGCAAGCGCAGCGAAAGCGTGTGAATGAGCTTGTCGCCCAGGCCGTGGCCATAGGTGGCCGCAAACGCGTGGAAACCGTCGATGTTCAAGCGCAGCACACACAGCTGCAAGGCGTGCTCGCGCGGCGCATCGATGGCGCTGCGCAATTGCTGCTCGAAGCCCAGGCGATTGGGCAGGCCCGTGACGGCATCGCGCTGCGACGCCTCCTCCAGCGCCTCTTGCGCCTCTTTGAGCGAATTGCTCAAGGCGCGCGTCTTCGCCAAGGCGCGGGCGTCCTGAACGGTGCCCATGTGCGTCATCACCATGAGGATGAGCACGGCGGTCGTCAACAAAAGCTGCAGGTTGTCGCCGGTGAGCTGGTCCGCACTGAGGCACACGGACTGGAGTCTGACGCCGATGCTGCTGACCTGCAAGGTCGTGCCAGCCCACACCAAGGTGCCCACCAGCACGGCCACCCCGAGGTGACGCGCCTGGTGCGGCTCGCGCGCCAGGTCGTCGCGCATCAACCGCGAGCCCACGCCGCAGGCCACCAAGAGCACCAGCACCGCACCGCCCAGCGTGGCGCCGTGCCAGGTCAGCCCAGGCTGGATCATGATGGACGAGGCGTTGACGAACGACAGCATGCACAAGCCCATCGCCACCATCAGGGCGCCCATGACGCGCAGCTTCACCGACGCGATGGCGTGGGTCTGCAACCACAAGGCCATGGCGCTGACCACCACCGCGGGCAACCACGAGGCCAGGACCACGTCGCGGACGTAGCCAATCTGGATGGGCACCTTCAAGGCCACCAGGCCGAGGAAACTGCCAGCCCAGATGCCCGTGCCCACGACCAGCGCGCCACCCAGCCACCAGGCGACGGCCGCTTCACGGTCGTTCGCCCGCACGCGGCGGATCACCATGCTTTGCAGTGAGATGGCATACACCGTGAGCAACCAGGCCGACGCCAACGCCGAGCCCTGCAGGTGCGAAGCCATGAGAGGAATGGACATGCGCGCTCCTAGATACAGCCACCCTGTCGGGAGGCCGGCGCCGAAACGGTCCACGCTTCGATGCGTGATCGGTTATCGGCCGGAGTGCGCGTGTCCTTGAGTGAGTAAGCCCGCGAAAAGCGTTCAATGCATCACGACGGGCTGCTGTGCCATGCCGGCGTAACGCTCGAGGTAGGCGTCGAACTCCTCGACGCTGGGCGAGGACTCGATGAGCGCCTCGACGCCTTCCTTGAACTGTTCCGCCAAGGCACCCTCGATGAAAATTTCCTTGCGCGCGAACTTGTCCACGATTTCATAACCGCCGCGGGTCAGCGCGGGCACCGATTCCTGGGGCACGGCGACAGCCGCCCGCTCGGGCTGACCCGGGGTGGGCATCTCGATCTGGACGACCGCGTAGCTGTCCGAGTTGTAAAGCATGTGCATTGACGACGCTCCTGAGTCTTTCAGACTGACTTCCGTCAGGGCCGTGAGCCGGTGGACCATTTCCATGATGACGGCTTCATCGACCCCGTCACTCCCCGACTTGAGGGCTGATCGCCGCACCACAAGGGGCCCTGTGGTGGAATGCACGCGCCTTCGTCAGGGCTTGAGGAAGCTGAGCGTCACCTCGCCGAAGGTGATGCCGAATTTCCGCATGGCGGCTTTGTTGATCATGGTGCGTTCGTCCATCTGGTACATCCAGTCGTCGAACTGGAAGTCGATGATGCGGCCGTCCACCGGCACCTGCAGGGTGTAGCGCCAGCGCAGCGCGTTGCCGGCGGACTCGCCCAGGGCCACGCCGACGACGTCGTCTGCCCGGCCCTCGAAGCGCCCCCCGCCCAGATCGGTCAGGCGCCAGACCCGGCGCTGGCGGGTGCCGTCGCTGTAGGTGAAATCCTCCTCCAACACACCTTGTGCGCCTTCCCAGCGCCCGACCATCGCCACGCTGAAGCGCTTGACGACCCGGCCGTCGCGGTCGGTGAACAGGCCTTGGGCGCTCACCGGACCGTTGAAGTACTGGCGGAAATCCAGGCGCGGCTGCTCCTTGGCGTAATCACGCGGTTCGGGCGCGCTGGCACAACCCGCTGCGAAGACAACAGCGCTGGCGATGGCGGCAGCGGACAGGGCGCGTTGGGCGCGGCGACGCAGGTCATGTGGCATGGAAACGCTCCTTCTGAAGTGGGTGTGAACGCGGCTGGCTCAGGGCGCAGGCCTGGGGTGGGTCAAGCCAGCGCCGGGTGCTGACGCCAACGCCAGCAAGCCGCCAGCGCCAGCAGCTTGAACACGCAGGGCAGGCCGCCGTAGGCGAGGCTGAGGGCCATCAGCGCATCGGGCTCCATGGCGCCAGGGCGGTACCCCAGGGCCTGCAGTGCCGGCAGGGCCAAGCCTGCGGCGAGCGCGAGGTTGAGCTTGGTGGCCCACTGCCACCAGCCGGCGTACGCGCCCTCGGCCTGGCCTGCATGGCCGGCGCGCTGCACGACGCCTGTCAACAGCGTGCCGGGGGCGGTGAGATCGGCACCCAGCGCCCACCCGCCCGCCAGGCAGATGGCGATGTAGGCGGCGCGGTCGCCCTCGCCCAGCCAGAGCACGCCAGCGAAGCTCGCCAGGGCCAGCCCCATGCCCAAGGCCCAGCTGCGCATGGCCCCGATGCGGGCGATGCAGCGCACCCACCACGGCACGCTCAGCGCGGCCATCAGGAAGTACAGCCCCAAGAACAGCGGCGCGGCATCCATGGCTTTCAGGCGGTCCTGGATGAAGAACAGCACCAGGGTGGCCGGGATGGCGCTGGCCACGCCGTTGACCAGGAAGAGCGCCATCAGCCTGCGGAAGCCGCTGCCGCGCCACGGCAAGGTCAGGGGCGACTGTGTCGCTTGGGCCGTCGCACCGATGTCGGCCTCGGTGGGCGCGGGGCCGCGCAACAGCGCGACCACACCCAGCACCAGGGTGCTTGCCAGCACGGCGGAGGTCCAGCCCATGCCGGCTTGCGTTGCCAGCACATTGGCGGCCAGCACGCCGCACAGGCCGAAGCCTTCTCGCCACGCCACGAGGCGCGCGCGCCGAGGCACATCGCCGCCCAGCCGGGTGCCCCAGGCGAGGTGCGCCACGCTGAGCAGGCTGTAGGCCAGGAAGGTGCACACCAGCGTCAGCGCACACCAAGCCAGCAGGGCCGCTTGCTGCTGCATGGGCGCCCACGACATCGGCGGAAAAAACAGGGCCACGAAGCCCACGGCCAGCACCAGAGCGGCCACCACCACCGCAAGGCGACGCGGCGCAGCGCGTCCCAACAGGCGGTCAACCCAGCGGCCCAGCAAGGGGTCGATCAGCGCATCCGCCAGGCGCGTGAGCAGGAGCACGGCACCCAGTGCGCCGAGGGAGACGCCCAATGTCTGCCCGTAATGCGAGGGCAGCACCACGTACAAAGGCATGGCCACAAAGGCCAAAGGCAGGCCCAGCAGGCCGTAGGAGGCGCTGCTGCGGACGCTGCCCACCTGCCCGCCCGTCACGACGCCCTGCCGGCGGCAGGTTTGCGCAGTGTGTACTGCACGACGTTGGTGTTGCCCATGTCGAAGGCAGCTTCGCAATACGCGAGGTAGAACTCCCAGATGCGCTGAAAACGCTCATCGAAGCCCAAGCCCTGCACCTGCCGGATGTGGGCGTGGAAGTCGGCGCGCCAGCGGCGCAGCGTCTCCGCATAGTCGGGCCCGAAGGCCAGCGCGTTGGTGACTTCCAGCCCAGCTTTTCGGGCCTCCTCGCGGAAGGCGCGGTCGCATGGCAGCAGGCCGCCGGGGAAGATGTACTGCTGGATGAAATCGGTGGATTTCACATAGCGGTCGAACAGCGCGTCGTCGATGGTGATGGTCTGGATGCAAGCTTGGCCGCCGTCTTTCAAACAGCGGTTCAGTGTGGCGAAGTACCCGGCCCAGTACTCGCGGCCCACGGCCTCGAACATCTCGATCGAGACGATGGCGTCGAAGGGGGCATCGTCGATGTCGCGGTAGTCCTGCAAGCGCAGGTCGGCGCGCTCGGCCAAGCCGGCATCGGCCATGCGCTTTTGCGCCCAGGCCAGTTGCTCGGTCGACAGGGTCACACCCGTGACGTGGGCGCCGTGCTCGGCCGCCGCGATTTCGGCCAGGCCGCCCCAGCCGCAGCCGATCTCCAGCACGCGGCGCGTGGCGCCGTCGGCCACCACACCGGCTTCGTTGAGCGCCCGTTTGACCTTCGCGCGCTGCGCCTCGACCATGGGCTTGCCGTGATCGCCTTCGAACCATGCGCTGGAATAGCTCATGGTACGGTCGAGCCACAGGCGGTAGAAGTCGTTGCCCAGGTCGTAGTGGGCCTGGATGTTCTTGCGGCTGTTGGCCTTGGAGTTGCGGTTGAGCAGGTGGCGGATGCGGTAAGCCAGCCGGCCCCACCAGTGGCCGTAAATGGCCTCTTCGATGATGTTGCGGTTGGCAATGAAGAGCTTGAGCAGCGCGGTCAGGTCGGGTGTGGTCCATTGGCCGGCGATGTAGCCCTCCGCGAAGCCAATGTCGCCCGACTTCAGCACGGCTGCGCACACGTCCCAATCGTGCAGCCGAAGCACCGCACGCGGGGCGGGCACGTCCACCGCCACGGCCTGGCCGAAGTGCGCTGTGCCGCCATGCGGAAATTGCACGTCCAGTGAACCCACTTGCAGTCGTTGCAGCAACTTGAGCACCACGCGGGCGGCGGCGGGCGCGTTCTCGGGCAGGGCCAGGTGCCCATCCGAGGACAGCGACGGAGCGGAAGTCATGCGGTTCATGGTGTGGCGGGCCCGTGAGGACCGGTGACGGAACGAGCCGGTGGCTCGGGTTTGCTGAAAAACGGCACGCGTTTGACCCACAAGCGCAGTGCCTGCCAGTGGATGCGCGCCACCACCCCAAGCGTGAGCAAGGGCCAACCCAGCCGGGCGCGTCGCAGGGATGTGGCGTCCATCGGATGCAATACGCCGCTGAGCGATGTTTGGATGAGGGGCCCCTCGGCGTCATCGTGATCCACCCGCGCGATGAGCCGCTCGCCTTGCGACGTGGCCGCGCGCATGAAACGGAAGCGGTACCGCCCCGACACCCGACAGAACGGCGAGACGTGGAACACCTTGTCGGCGCAGACCTCCTGCCCCCAGGTCAGGCCTTCGGCCCCGCCACCGAGCACGTAACAGTGGCGCTCGCCGAAGGTGTTGTTGACTTCTGCCACGACCGCGTGCAGGCCGCCGTCGGCACGGTGCACGTACCAAAAGCTCACCGGCTTGAACGTGTGGCCCAGCACGCGGGGATAGGTCTGCAGCCAGACCTCGCCTTGCTGCAGATCAGGGCGCCACACGCCGGCCGTGCGCAACAGGGCGTCGAGCCAGGCCAGCGCATCGGCTCGGCCGTCGCCATGGTCGGCATCGTGGAAACTCAGCCAGGCCCGTGCATTGCGGCGCACCTGCGCAACCGGCTGGCGCGCCAGCGAGCGCATGGGCAGCAGCCAAAAGCAGTTCGGGTAGGCGAAAGCGTGGTGCGCCGGCTTGAGCCGCGTGTGACGCACCTGCCCGAACCCGATCTGCGGCTCGGCAGGGGCTGGGGCTTCGCTCATGCGGCGAGCCCCTGGTCCATGTCGGCCAGCGGGCTCGTGCCCTCGGTCCGGGCCAGCAGGCCCTTGGCGGCGGCCAATCCGGCCTTCAGGCCGTCTTCATGGAAGCCATAGCCCGCCCAGGCACCGGCAAACCATAGGTGGCGTCGGCCTTGCAAAGCGGGCAATCGGGCCTGGGCCTCGATGGCGGCCTGGTCGAACACCGGGTGGTCGTAGTCGAACTCGGCCACCACGGTCTCGGGTGCCGGCTCGCGCAGGGGATTGAGCGACACCACCACCGGCTGCGACCAAGGCAGCGGCTGCAAGCGGTTGATGAGGTAGTGCAGGCACACGGCACGGGCTTCGCCGGCGAGGTCGGGCGCGCGCTCGTAGTTCCACGCGGCCCAGGCCTTCTGGCTTCGCGGCAGCAGGGCGGTGTCGGTGTGCAACACGGCGCGGTTGGGGTGGTAACGGATGGCACCCAGCACGTCGCGCTCGGCCTCGCTGGCACCGGCTCCCAGCATGCGCAGGGCTTGATCAGGGTGGCAAGCCAGGACGACCTCGTCAAAGCGCTCGGCGCCGCGGGCGCTGTGCACCATCACGCCGGCATTGCCGCCCTCGCCCAGCGGCACCACGCTTTCCACCGGGCAAGCCAGGCGGGCGTCTGCAAGGCGTTCGACGATGCGGCGCACGTACTCGCGCGAGCCCCCCGCCACAGTGAACCACTGGGGCCGGTTGGCCACCTGAAGCAACCCGTGGTTGTGGCAGAAGCGGATCAGCGTGGCCATCGGGAAGCGCATCATCTGCTGCACAGGGCAAGACCAGATGCACGCCACCATGGGCAGCAGATAGCCTTCCTGGAAGGCCGGGCCGAAGCCGTGTTCGCGCAGGAAATCGCCGATGGGCTGGCGCAATTCGGCGTCGCTGCCGCGCAGGGCCATCGCCGTGGTCAGGCGGTTGAAACGCATCAGGTCGCTCAACATGCGCCAGAAGGGTGGCGAGACGAGGTTGCCGCGCTGCGCGAACACGGTGTTGAGGGACGAGCCGCACCACTCCAGGCCGGGGCGCAAGCCCCCCAAGCCGCTCGCGCCCGGCGGGATCTGCACGGAAAACGACATGTCGGAGGGAGCGGTGGGCACGCCCAGTTCAGCGAACAAGCCGATCAAGTTCGGGTAGGTGCGCTCGTTGAACACGAGAAAGCCCGTGTCGACGCCGTGCGTGACCTCGCGCCCCGCGTCGTTGCGCAGGGTCATGTCGAAGGTGTTGGCGTGGCCGCCGAAGTGGCGCCCAGCCTCGAACAGCGTGACGCGACGCTCGCCTGGCGCAACGCTCAGGTGGTGGGCGGCGCCCAGGCCACTGATGCCTGCGCCGATGACGGCAATGCGCTTCATGGCGTGCTCCGGTGGGTGCGAAGTTCGCCGCTCACTGCGCGAGGGCTTTCTCGATGTCGCGCACAAGGTCGCGGTCTTCCGGCGTGGTCATGCTGCTGTAGGCATCGAGGACACGACCGTCGCGGGCCACCAAATACTTGTAGAAGTTCCATTTCGGCCGGGTGCCCGAGGCCTTGGTCAACTCGGCAAACAGGGGGTTGGCTTCGGCACCGGCCACGTGGCTCTTGGCGAACATGGGGAACTTTACGCTGTAGGTGTTGGCACAGAACTCGGCGATTTCCTTGTTGGTGGCCTTTTCCTGCTCACCGAAGTCGCCCGAGGGGAAGCCCAAAACCACCAGCCCGCGGTCCTTGTACTTGGCGTGGAGCGCCTCCAGGCCCTTGTACTGCCCAGTGAAACCGCAGTAACTGGCGGTGTTGACCACCAGCAGCACCTTGCCGCTGTACTGGCAGAGCGACTGCGGCTTTTCGTCCTGCAGGCGCGGGAACGTCTTGTTGAGCAGCCCGGGGCAGGCGCTCGCCGCGCCGGCGGCCGAAGGGGCATCTGCAGCACGTGCCAACGTGGCGCTCCCGAGGCACAGCACAGCCGCAGCACATGTCAGAAAATGAACACGCTTTGTCGTCATGGTTGCCTCTTTTGTCTTGGTCAAATCAAAAATTGAAGTCTATATTAGCCACTGAATCGGGCGTGAACAAGTTTTTTGTCCAGGTCAAATACGATTCAAAAGCGAAACACTCTGACGCTCAAAGGGTGTGGGCATGCACCCCCTCCACGGCGCCATCAAAGGGCCTTACGCAGACCGCGCGCCGCTGGATGCAGCCCATCACACACGACACCCACAGGAACGAGATGCCACGCACCCTCATGATGTCGATCGCCGCTGTCGAGCGTGACACGGGTCTGAGCAAGGACACCCTGCGCGTCTGGGAAAAGCGTTACGGATTCCCGACCCCGATGCGGGACGCGCAGGGCGAGCGCTGCTACCCGCTCGAGCAGGTCGAGCGCCTGCGCCTGATCAAGCGCTTGCTCGACGTCGGCCACCGCCCTGGCCGGGTCGTCGCCCTGCCGGTGGCGGACCTGCAGGCCCTGGCCGAGCACAGCGCCGACGCCCTGGTGCAACCACCCTACCAAGCACAGGGCGCTGCACCGGTTTCGACAGCCCGGCCCGCATCGAACTTGCCCCTGCAAACGACAGGCAACGAACTCAGTCTCACCCAGGGCAACTGGGTGGCGCAGGCGCTTCACCATGTGGACGCCCATGACGTGGCGGGCCTCAAGCGCGTGCTGGTCCGGGCCTCGGCCCACTTGGGCCTGGCGGCGTTCACGGCCGACGTGGTCGCCCCCCTGCTGCAGGCCATGGGAGACGGCTGGTTGCGCGGGCGCTTCCAGGTGCCGCAGGAGCATTGGGTGAGCCACTGCCTCCAGCAGAGCCTGCACAGCGCCATCCATGGCCTGCCGCCGGCGCAGCCCGACCACGCACCGCGCGTGATCCTGAGTACCTTCCCGGGCGAGCCCCACGCCATGGGCCTGCTGATGGTGGAGGTCTGGCTCGCCCTGCTGGAGGCGCAGCCCATCAACCTGGGGCCCCAGACGCCGCTGTGGGACCTCGTCCACGCCGCCGCCAACCACCGTGCAGACGTCGTGGCGCTGAGCTTTTCCGCCTCCGCGCCCGCAATGCTGGTGCAGGACACCCTGCTGGAGTTCCGCGCCAAGCTGCCGGCGCACATCGCCTTGTGGGTGGGCGGACGCCACCCTCTGCTGCAGCGCAAGCCGCCCCCCGGGGTGCTGACCCTGGACGACATGGAGAGCCTGCGTACCGCCGTCCACACCTGGCGCTCGGAGCGCGCAGCGCGCGGCAAGCCGGCCTCCTCACCTGCGGCTTGATGGGCCGCGTCACGAGACTGTCAAAGGCCTGACATCCAAAACGTCATCAAAGTCGTATAGCCTGCACGGATCACGCTGGTCGGGGGGCATGAACCTGGCCAGTCACATGGCGACCGCTGACATCAGGAGAAGGTCATGCTCTACCCCGAACTGTTCAAGCAAATGGAATCCGTCCGTTGGAACATGGACACCGACATCCCCTGGGACCAGTTCGATGCCAGCAAGCTGACCGACGAGCAGGCCCAGACGATCAAGATGAACGCCATCACCGAGTGGGCCGCCCTGCCCGCCACGGAGATGTTCCTGCGCGACAACCGCGACGACAGCGACTTCTCCGCCTTCATGAGCGTGTGGTTCTTCGAAGAGCAGAAGCACTCGCTGGTGATGATGGAGTACCTGCGCCGCTTCCGCCCCGACCTGCTGCCCACCGAAGAAGAGTTGCACGAGGTGCGTTTCGAGTTCGACCCGGCTCCGGCGCTGGAAACGCTGATGCTGCACTTCTGCGGCGAGATCCGCCTGCACCACTGGTACCGTCGTGCCGCCGAATGGCACACCGAGCCGGTCATCAAAGCGATCTACGACACCCTGGCCCGCGACGAAGCCCGCCACGGCGGCGCCTACCTGCGCTACATGAAGCGCGCCATGGCCAAGTTCGGTGACGAGGCCCGCGCCGCCTTCGCCAAGGTGGGTGTGCTGATGGCCAGCGCCCGCCGCACGGCCCAGGCCCTGCACCCCACCAACCTGCACGTCAACGAAGCCCTGTTCCCGCGCGACACGGTGCAGTCCCGCCTGCCCAACCCCGAGTGGCTGGAAAAGTGGCTGGACTCGCAGATCCAGTTCGACAGCGTCTGGGAAAACAAGGTGGTGGAGCGCATCCTCCACAACCTCAGCTCGCTGATGGGCCAGAGCTTCGCCAGCGTGCAGGAGCTCAACCGCTTCCGCAAGCAAATGGTGAAGTCGATCGAGGCACGCATCGACGGCGGCGTCGAGGGCAGCGCACCGGCCACCCCCGCCGCCGCGGCCTGATCAGGCCACCGCCGTCCAGGCCTGGACTTGGGCCTGTTGAGACACCGCGCCGGCGAACAAGGCGTGCGCCTGGGCCTCCTCCAGCGTCAGCACGGGCGTGACGCAGGCGTCAGAGGGCTCGAACTTGTGGGCCCAGTACGCCAGCGGCTGTGAGGCCACCAACGCGGCCACCTCGGCTTTGAGCGCCGAGCAGTCCGGCGTGCCCGGCAAGGCGCCGCGCTGCCAGTGGCGGTTGACCCAGTCCGGCCGCTCGAACACCTCACAGGCCGCCTTCCAGAACTTGAACTCCAGCGCGCCCACCGCGAGGTGGCGGCCATCGGCCGTGGCGTAGAGGTTGTAGCAAGGCAGTCCGCCGTTGAGCATGTCTTCGCCCGCCTGCGGCCGGTGCCCCAGGATCGGCGCCAACAGGGAGGCCGTGGCCTTGGGCATCACCAGGTGGGCATGCAGGCCGTGCGCCATGCTGACGTCGATGTGGCGCCCCTTGGCCGTGCGCTGGGCTTCGATGACCGCCGCCAGGATGGCGATGGCCGCCATCGAGCTGCCCGCGGCCAGGTCACCCCACTGCACGTTGGACAGGGCCAGCTCGCCCGTGGTCGCGCGCACCTGGTCCAGCACGCCGGACAAGGCCATGAAGTTCAGGTCATGGCCAGCCTTGTTCGCCCACGCCCCCGTCTGTCCATAGCCAGTGATGGACACCATCACCAGCTTGGGGTTGAGCGCGTGAAGCGTGGCCGCGTCCAGGCCCATGCCTTGCAGCACACCGGGACGGAAGCTGTCCACCATCACGTCGGCGGTGGCCAGCCAGTCTCGCAGGGTGGCCAGATCGGCGTCCTTGCGGAAGTCGATCTTGCGGCACTCCTTGCCATGGTTGAGCGCCTCGAACAGCGTGCCCAGCGGCCGTGCCGGGTCGCCCTCGGGTGGCTCGACCTTGACGATCTCGGCACCCAGGTCGGCCAGCATGCGCGTGCTGAACGGCCCGGGCAGGTTGCGCGTGAGGTCGATCACGCGCAGGCCCGCCAACAGGCTGCCCAAGGGGCCCGCTGCGCTCGAAGGGCCCGAGACGCGGTCTTTGGCCGCGCTCACACCGCGTCCTCGAAGCGGCCGCCTTCTTGCGCCATCTTCACGACGATGGCCGCTGGCTCGAAGCGCGGGCCATAGGCCTTGGCCAGCTCACGGGCACGCTCGACGAAGCGCTTGGCGCCCACGGCGTTGATGAACTGCAGCGCGCCGCCCTGGTTGGGCGCGAAGCCCCAGCCGAAGATCGAGCCGATGTTGGTGTCGGCCACCGAACGCACGACCTTCTCCTCGAAGCAGCGTGCGGCCTCGTTGGCTTGCACGTACAGCAGGCGGTCCACCAGCTCTTGCTGGGTGGGCTGGTTCGCCACCGGCGGGTAGAGCTTGGTCAGCTCAGGCCACAGGGTCTTTTCCTTGCCGTTGTAGTCGTACAGGCCCTTGCCGGTCTTCTTGCCGATGCGGTTGTGCGTTCCACCGATGTTCTGCAGCACGGCCGCAGCGGGGTGCTCCGGCACGGTCTTGCCTTCGGCGATCAGGTCCTTGCGGGTCTGCTCGGCGATGTGCAGCGACAGGCCCAGCGAGACCTCGTCTTGCAGCGCCATCGGCGGCATGGGCATGCCCGCCTTCAGGCCGGCCACCTCGATGGAGCGCGGGTGCACGCCCTCGCCCAGCATGGCCAGGCCTTCCATGATGTAGGTGGCGAACACGCGCGAGGTGTAGAAGCCGCGGCTGTCGTTGACCACGATCGGCGTCTTGCCGATCTGCAGCACGTAGTCGAAGCCACGCGCCAGGGTTTCGTCCGAGGTCTTCTCGCCCACGATGATCTCGACCAGCGGCATCTTGTCCACCGGCGAGAAGAAGTGCAGACCGATGAAGTTGGCCGGACGCGAGCTGGCGGTGGCCAGACCGGTGATCGGCAGCGTCGAGGTGTTCGAGGCGTACACGGCGTCGGCGGCGATGACGGCCTCGGACTTCTTCGTGCAAGCGGCCTTGATCTCGCGGTCTTCGAACACCGCTTCGATCACCAGATCGCAGCCTTGCAGGTCTTCATACGACGTGGTCGGCTGGATGCGCGCCAGCAGCGCGTCGCGCTTCTCGGCGGTCGACTTGCCGCGGCTGATGGCCTTGTCCAACAGCCCTTGCGAGTAGCCCTTGCCCTTCTCGGCGTTCTCAATCGTGGTGTCGAGCAGCACGACGTCGATGCCGACCTTGGCCGACACATAAGCGATGCCCGCGCCCATCATGCCGGCGCCCAGGATGCCCACCTTCTTGACCTTGGACTCGGCAAAGCCCTTGGGGCGCGACTGGCCCTTCTTGATGGCGTTGAGCTGGTGCCACAGCGTGCCGATCATGTTCTTGCTGGTCTGCGAGACCACGCACGCGGCGAAGTAACGCGACTCGACCTGGCAGCCGGCGTCGAAGTCCAGCAGGCAGCCTTCGAACAGGCAGCTCATGATGTGTGTGAGCGCCGGGTAGTTGCCGTGCGCCTTGGCGTTGGCCATCGACGGGGCGATGGCCAGCACCTGCACCACGGCCGGGCTCTTGCTGTCGCCACCGGGGATGCGGAAGCCCTTGTTGTCCCAGGGCTGCGAGGGCTTCGGGTTGGCCAGGCACCAGGCCTTGGCCTTGGCCAGCAGCTCGTCGCGGTTGGCGGCCAGCTCGGTCACCAGGCCCATGTCCTTGGCCTTGGCCGCGGTCAACTCCTTGCCTTGGGTGATCAGCTCGAAGCTCTTCTGGATGCCGATCATGCGGGGCACGCGTTGGGTGCCGCCACCGCCAGGCAGCAGGCCCAGCTTGACCTCGGGCAGGCCGAACTTGGCCTTGGGGTCGTCGATGGCGATGCGGGCGTGACAGGCCAGGGCCAGCTCCAGGCCACCGCCCAGGGCCGTGCCGTTGAGCGCGGCCACCACAGGCTTGCCGCACTTTTCCATGCGGCGCAGCATGCCCTTGAGGTCTTCACACAGCTTGTAGGCTTCTTCGGCGCTGGTGATCTGCGTGAGCTGGTCGATGTCGGCGCCGACGATGAAGGTCGACTTGGCCGAGGTGATGACCAGGCCCTTGAGCTCGGCGTCGGTTTCCAGGCGGTTGACCAGCGCGGCGAAGGGCTCGACCAGGGTCGGGTTGAGCACGTTCATCGCGCGGCCCGGCATGTCGATGGTGACCAGGCCGATGCCGTCGGCGTCGATGTCAAAGCTGAATGCGGAGGTATGGGCTTGAGATTGGGTCATGACTGTGCCTCCCGGATCAGACGCGTTCGATGATGGTGGCGATGCCCATGCCGGCACCGATGCACAGGGTGGCCAGGGCCGTGGACTTGCCCGTGCGCTCCAGTTCGTCCAGGGCGGTGCCCAGGATGATGGCGCCGGTGGCACCCAGCGGGTGGCCCATGGCGATGGCGCCGCCGTTGACGTTGACACGGTCCATCGACACGCCGAGGTCCTTGGCGGTCTTCATGGGCACGGTGGCGAAGGCCTCGTTGATTTCCCACAGGTCGATGTCGCCCGGGGTCATGCCCAGCTTGTTGAGCGCCTTCTTGCAGGCCGGCGTCGGGCCGGTCAGCATGATGGTGGGCTCTGAGCCGCACTCGGCCGTCATCAGCACGCGGGCGCGGGGCTTCAGACCGGCCTTCAGGCCAGCTTCCTTGCTGCCCAACAGCACCAGCGCAGCGCCGTCGACGATGCCCGAGGAGTTGCCAGCGTGGTGGTTGTGCAGCACCTTCTCGATGGTCGTGTACTTGTCCAGCGCGGTGGCGTCGAAGCCCATGGTGCCCATCATCTCGAACGAGGGCATCAGCTTGGACAGCGACTCGACCGAGGTGCCGGGACGGATGGTCTCGTCCTTGGCCAGCATCAGCATGCCGTTGATGTCCTTGACGGGGATGACCGACTTGTCGAAGCGGCCCTCCGACTGCGCCAGGGCGGCGCGGCGGTGAGATTCGGCCGCGTAGGCATCGAGGTCAGCGCGCGAGAAGCCTTCCAGCGTCGCGATCAGGTCAGCGCTGATGCCTTGCGGCACGAAGGCCGTACCGCTGTTGATGCGCGGGTCCATGACCCAGGCGCCACCGTCGGAGCCCATGGGCCAGCGGCTCATGCTTTCCACACCACCGGCGACAACCATGTCATCGAGGCCGGCGCGGATCTTGGCCGTGGCCATGTTGATGGCTTCCAGGCCCGAGGCACAGAAACGCGACAGCGTCACCCCCGCGACGGACTCGGCCCAGCCGGCGTCCAGCACGGCGGTGCGGGCGATGTCGGCGCCCTGCTCGCCCACCGGGGTCACGCAGCCCAGGATGACGTCGTCGACCAGCGAGGTGTCGAGGTTGTGGCGCTGTTGCAGGCCCTGCAGCAGGGTGCGCAGCAGCCACACGGGCGTGGCCTGGTGCAGGCTGCCGTCTTTCTTGCCCTTGCCGCGCGGGGTGCGGACGGCGTCGTAGATGTAGGCTTCGATCATGTGAAGCTCCTTCTGTTCAAGTGGATGTGACTCAGTGGTTCACGGGGTTGCGGGTGCCTGAGCGAGCGGGAATGAGCCTGCGTTGAGAAGCGCAGCCGTACAGGCGTACGGCGAGCATCGCCAACGCAGGATCGCCCCGCGCAGCTGGCGCGCGCTCCCCGCCTCAGAGGAAGCGCGAGGCCAGCTCCTTCATGATCTCGTTGGTGCCGCCGTAGATGCGTTGCACGCGCGAGTCGGCCCACAGGCGGGCGATCGGGTACTCCTTCATGTAGCCGTAGCCACCGAAGAGCTGCAGGCATTCGTCGATCAGCTTGCACTGGTTGTCGGTGATCCAGTACTTGATCAGCGCGGCGCGGTCCACGCCCAGCTCACCCTTGAGGTGCGCGACCATGGCGGCATCGACCAGCGCACGCGAGGCCAGCAGCAGGGCCTGGCACTCGGCCAGCTTGAAGCGCGTGTTCTGGAAGCTGAAGATGGGCTTGCCGAAGGCCTTGCGCTCTTTGGTGTATTCGAGCGTGACCTTCATGGCGTACTCCATGGCGGCGATGCCAGCCAGGGCCACCAGCAGGCGCTCCTGGGGCAGCTCCTGCATCAGCTGGAAAAAGCCCATGCCCTCCTGTTCGCCGATGAGGTTGTGCTTGCTCACCACCACGTCGTCGAAGAACAGCTCGGAGGTGTCTTGCGCCTCCATGCCGATCTTGTCGAGGTTGCGGCCGCGACGGAAGCCAGGAGCCTCGTCCGTCTCGACCACCATCAACGAAATGCCCTGAGCGCCCTGGTCCTTGTTGGTCTTGCAGACCACGATGATCAGGTTGGCCAGCTGACCGTTGGTGATGAAGGTCTTGCTGCCGTTGATGGTGTAGGTCTGGCCGTCTTCGGACTTCTGGGCCAGCGTGCGCACGCCCTGCAGGTCGGAGCCGGTGCCGGGCTCGGTCATGGCGATGGCGCCGATGAGCTCGCCGGTGGCCAGCTTGGGCAGCCAGCGCTTCTTTTGCTCTTCGGTGCCGTAATGCAGGATGTACGGGGCCACGATGCCCGAGTGCAGCGAGCCGCCAAAGCCACCGATGCCGGCCTCGCCTTGCGCCAGCACCAGCGCGGCCTCGTGGCCGAAGTCACCGCCGCCGCCGCCGTATTGCTCAGGCATCGAGGCGCACAGGAAGCCGTTGGCGCCAGCGTCTTCCCAGGCCTGGCGGTCCATCATGCCTTGGGCGCGCCAGGCTTCGTCCTTGGGCTGCCATTGCTCGGTCATGAAGCGCTTGGCCGAGTCGAACACCATCTGGTGTTCTTCGGTCATCCAGGCGGGGGCAAAGTTTTGGATGGGCATGCAAATGTCTCCTCGGTCCGTGTGAAGCGGTGTGCGTTTCGGCCTCACGGCGCCTGGCCCGGGTCATTTGGTAATCTTCGTTACCGTCAGTGTTAACCCTTGATTTCAGCAAGGCATCGTGCGCGACAAAGCGTTGACGCCCGGGAAACCAGCCATGCATCGTGGTGCACAACGGGTGCTGATATTGACGTTTACGTCATCTGCAAGCAAGAGGGTGACACGCAAATTTTCGAACGACCGTTCATTTGGTAAGATTCATTTCCCATCTGGAAAGCGCTGCTTTCCTGTCTCGACCTGACGATGCCATGCCCACCAACCCGCCGCCACCCGACGCACGCCACGCCCCGCCAGACACGCCCGATGCCCGCCGCGCGGCGCTCAGCAGCATGCGCGCCGACACGCTGCGCCGCATCGAACAGGCGGTGTTGACGCTGTTTTCCAGCCGGGACTTCCACGAGGTCACGCTGCTTGACGTGGCCCGGGCGGCACACGTGTCCCTGCAGACCATCTACAAGTACTTCGGCAGCAAGGAGGTGCTGGTCTATGCCATGCTGGACGTGATGCTGGGCCGACTGGCCGAGCGCATGATCGACCACCTGCAGGGCATCGACGACGCGCGCGAACGCCTGCGCAAAACCTTCTGGGTGACGCTGGACTACATGGACAAACACCCGGCGGTGATGATGCTGCTGTTCACCGCGGTGCCGGTGTCACGCCACCAGAACATCCGCATCTACGAAAGCCCGGAGCTGATGGGCGCTTTCCTGGGCGTGTTCAAGGACGGCCAGGCGCGCGGCGTGCTGAACCGACGCGTGTCGGCCAAGGTCCTGCTGGACGTGTTCATGGGCATCGTCGGCCGGGTCGTGCTGATGCACATCGTGCGGCGCGAGAAGCAGTCGCTCATCGACCAGTTCGACGAGCTCTTCCACATCGTGTGGCGGGCGCTGTCGGCCGACGAGGGCTGAGCCGCCGCAGCCGACACCCGCACCCATCACACGCACCCATCACACCTTGACCGCACGCCCCACGTAGAGGATGGGGCCCGAGGGCTTCGGATAGGGCGAGCCACCGGCCGGCTCCAGCGTCAGCTCGAACAAGGTCTTGTCGGCGAGACCGGGGAGCCGGCTCACCGGCACCACCACCACCTGCCCCGGCTTGACGAGGCCCAGCGAGGTCGGCCCCTTGGCGCCTTCGGGCTTGGTCCAGAACTGCATGGTCTTGCCCTCGGGGATGTCTTCCGGGGGGCCCAGCGGCACCAGGCGGATGACCGCCTCGCCCGGCTTCAGATTGGCCGAGGCCACCGTTTCAACGATCCAGCCCGCGCCGGATTTGGCCGGGCTCTCCAGCACGGCGAGGTAACGCGGCATGGCCTGCTGCGCCACGGCGTTGGGCTCCGTTGGGCGTTGGCCGACCAGCACCACCGCCATCGCCACGGCCGCGGCCATGGACAGCCCGCTCACCATTTGCCAGAACCGCACCCCTGACCAGACCGGTTCGTTCGCCGCCGCAGGCACTTCCGCCGCGCCTGCCGCAGGGTCGAGCGTGGACGACTGGACCAGCGGCCCAGCCCCCAGGCGCGCGGCAATGCGCGGCCACAAGCGCGGCGGCAACGCCACGGGCGCCACGCGGGCCGTGAGGCCCAGCAGGCGGTCCTGCCAGGCGTGAACTTCGCGCTGCAGCGCCACATCGGCCTGCAGTTGGGCCTCGAAGGCCTGACGCTCGGCGCCCGTGAGGGTGCCGATGACGTACTCGCCGGCATCGGCAATGCGTTCTTCGTTTTCTTGCGGGGTCATGACAAGCACTCCTTGAGCGCCAGCAGCCCGCGGCGGATCCAGGATTTGACCGTGCCCACGGGCTTGCTCAGCCGCTGGGCGATCTGTTCGTGGGTGTAGCCTTCGACATAGGCATCGATGACGCACTGGCGCTTCGGGTCATCGAGCTGCGCCAGGCAATGGGCCAGCGCCTCTTCGTCGTGGGGCCAGGCGTCGTCGCCCGAGGTGGCATCTCCGTGCACCGAGGCCTCGGCCACGGCCTCGAAATCATCACCCAGGCTGAGCTCCGGACGGCGCCGGCGCGCCTCGTCCAGCGCACGGTGGCGGACCACCGTGTACACCCAGCCCCGGCCAGAACCCATCTCCCGCTTGAAGGTGCCCGCACGTTGCCAGATCTGCAAGAAGGCATCCTGCAGCACGTCCTCGGCCAGTTCGGCATCGCGCACGATGCGTTGGGCCACGGCCAGCAGCCAGCGGCCCTCGCGTTCGTACAGCGCCTTCAGGGCGAAACGCTCGCCGCGCGCGCAGGCCTCCAGGGCGGCTTCGTGGTCGAAGTCATCGGGCCGGTGGTGGGGCGGTGCAGCAGAAGTCAACGGGTCCATCTGGGGTCAAGGGGGTGGGGTGACCGGTCAGGCAGGCGGGCCGAAACCCACCCATCGATGCAGGCGCTCACCCGGGGTACAGGGAGCACAGCGATGTCGGCGCCCACTTTACCAGCCGGCAACAAGCCATGCGCCCGCGCGCAGTCTCAGCAAGCGGTCACATCCGCCACTACGGCAAAGCAGCACCTGACGGATGCAGGCGCACGCAAAAATGTGGCGCTCACGCTGCGCTCAAGTCGAGCTCAAGTCGCGCCCAAACGTGTCGACATAGCAGACGTGAAGCGCGATACCCCCTCCCATTGGCTTGAGCAGCGCCAGCCGCCGGATGCCGAGCCCGATGACACTGGGTCGCGCAGGCCAGCGCTGTTGCGCTCGAAAGCGCCCGACACGGACACCGAACTCGCGGTGCAGTGCGTGCTGGACACCTCCGAGCGCGCCTCGACCGCCACCTTCATCTACCCGGGCGTCTGGGTCGCTGTCACCCTGGCCACCGACGCCGCGAGCACCCGGCCCTGGCTGGTGTGGGGCAACGCGCTGGGCTTGCTGGCGATGGCCGCCGTGCGCGCCGGACATGCTCGCCGCCTGCCCGAGCTGCTGCGGCAGAACCCACAACGCGCAGAGCGGGGCTTCAACAGCCTGTCGCTGCTCAGCGCGGCGTACTGGGGCTGCCTGACGGCCACCTGCATGTGGCTGGCACCGCTGCAGCCGCTGGCCTGGAGCATGCTCATGGTCACCGCCGGCATGGTGGCGGCGGGCAACACCATGCTCGGCTTCAACCCGGCGTTGCGCTACCCTTACCCGATCGCGATGCTCACGCCGGTGGTGATCGCCGAGGTGCTGGTGCCCGTGCCAGCCCACTTGTTGATGATGGCGCTGCAATGCGTGTTCGCCGCCTACCTGGCGCGCTCGTCGCAGTTGGTGCATCAGGATTACTGGGAGGGTCGACACGCGCGGCGGCTGGCCGAGCAACGGGCCCGTGAGCTGGAGCTGGCCAGCCTGACCGACGGCCTCACCCAAGTGCCCAACCGCATGCACTTCGACCGACAGCTGACGCACGAGTGGGCGCGCCAGTGCCGACGGGGCGGGCACCTGTCGGTGCTCTTGGTGGACCTCGACCACTTCAAGAACATCAATGATTCTTTCGGCCACCCCTTCGGCGACACCTGCCTGCAAGCGGTGGCGCAGGCGCTGCAGTCAGGCTGCGGCCGCTCGACCGACTTCGTTGCCCGCTACGGCGGCGAGGAGTTCGTCGTGCTGCTGCCCGACACCGATGCGGCCGGCGCCGAGCAGGTGGCCCAGCAGATGCTGGCAGGTGTGCGTGCGCTGGTGCTGCGCAGCGAGGTGCTGGAGGTGCGTGTGACCTGCAGCATCGGCGTGGCCACCGTCACGCCTTGCATGGCCAAGCGCGCCACCGACCTCGTTCAGCGGGCCGACAACGCGCTCTACGCGGCCAAGCACGGCGGACGCAATCGCGTGGCCCTGGCCGACGCACCGTCAGGCGCTCACAGCAGGACGATGTCGTCGTAGCAGGTCTGGATTTCCTCGACGCTGTCCACCATCTCCCAGCCCAGCTTGGGCCAGCCGCCCGCGTGCATGCAGGCGCCGAAGAGTTGCTCGGGTTGGGTGCATTGAGAGGGGTTCATCTGTTTGCTCCTGACAGCTCACGCGAACATCCGCGTGACTTCATCTTGGCAAAACGGCAACCCATGCCATGCAGGGCATTCACCGATGAATGGCGTGAAGTGCGGTCGAACCGCCCCTCGCCGCGGGTTCTCGCGCCCACTTGAACACGGGGGAACACGGCCCACCCACCGGGTGTTCACCCGAAATGGGCCCCGAAAGACCTGTTGTTGCGCCGTGAGTTGCCGATAAACCGAGCGTGTCCACCCTGATCCCACAGATCGCCATTGACGCCATGCAGTCCGACGTCCTCCACGCCACGGCGCCTGCGGCCCAGCCCGAGACAGATGCCGACATGGGCCACGCCACCGACGGAGCCATCGAGCCCGCGGTGGCGCTCGACGCCCTGGCCCGCCTGGCCACACTCGCACTCAGCGCCTCCGATGCGCAGCACCAGACCCTCGCCGACCTGCGCACCGTGACGCTGGCCCTGCACGAGAGCGAGCGCCGCGGCCAGCGCCTGCAGACCCTTGCCTTGAGCGACGCCCTGACCGGCCTGAGCAACCGCGTGCACTTTGAACGCGCACTGGCCGCCGAACTGGGCCACGCCATGCGCATGGACCACCCCTTCACCCTGCTGCTGCTCGACCTGGACGGCTTCAAGGCCATCAACGATGGCTTCGGCCACGCGGCGGGCGACGAGGTGCTGTGCGAAGTGTCCCGGCGCATCACCCAACAAATGCGCCAGGGCGATGTGCTGGCGCGCCTGGGTGGCGACGAGTTCGGCATCGTCATGCGCGACGGCAGCGACGATGCGGCCAAGGCCTTGGCGCGGCGCATCGTGAAAGCGGTGTCGCAACCCATCACGCTGGCCAGCGGCGACGAGGTGGGCGTGGGCATCTCGATCGGCCTGGCCGCCTACCACGCCCACATCACCAGCGTGCGCACCTTGATGGGCCACGCCGACCAGGCGCTCTACCAGGCCAAGAAGCAGAACGAGTTGCGCTGGAAGATGTTCGTGGGGATGCGGGCCTGAGGCGCTACCAGCTTCAGGCCGCGCCCTTCGGCCGCTTCGCGGCCAGGCTTTCACGGCTGCGCGCATTGATGAGGCGCAGCTCGGCCAGCGACGCATCGATCTGAGCGCGCTTGGCTTCCAGCTCGGCAATCGCCGCATCGGTTTTCTCGATGACGTAGTTCAGCTGCTGGATGCGGCCCTCGCCGTGCTGGCCGTACATGTCGAGGTAGTGCTTGATCTCGGACAGGGGCGAACCCAGAGATTTGGCACGCAGGATGCGCATCAGCCGGGCGCGATCCACCTGGTTGTAGACGCGGGTGCCGTTGATGCGGCGCGGCGCCAGCAAGCCCTTGGTTTCGTAGAAACGCAGGGCGCGCGGCGACACCTTGTAGAGCTCGCAGACTTCGGCGATGCCCATGAGGGCGTCGGTGTCGCGCGCATCGTGGTCTTCCAGGGCCCAGGACGGCGGCACATCCGCTGGCGCTTCGCCCGCCACACCCGCATCCTTGCCCGATCCTTGTTCTGCCTTCGATTTCACTGCTTGCCTCGTGCTGTGTGCTGGGTCCCGTGAGAGCGGCCTGCCCCGCTCATGGGCGCCGTCACCTTCCTGACGCGCATGGTAAGCCACGAACGCCAGCGCAGGTCACATGCACCGTCATGCGATGACCTCTTCACAGGCTAAGGGCAGCGCCTGCCCCCTGACATAGGTAGTTCACCCAGTCAGCATTCTGTTGACGTTAACGTCAAGCGCCGCTACATTCAAAGTGCCCCATCAAGGATCCACCTCAAGATGCCTGCCCTGCGCTCTTCCCTCACGCCCACATCGGCGCCTTTCCAGACCAACGTCGCCCGCATGCACGAGCGCCTGGAGCAGGTGCGCGCCCTGGAAGCGCAGGTGCGCGAGGGCTCGGCCGAGAAGGCCGACAAGTTCGCCAAGCGCGGCCAGCTGTTGCCCCGCGAACGCGTCGCCCGCCTGATCGACCGCGGCACGCCCTTCCTGGAGCTGTCCACCCTGGCCGGCTTGGGCATGCACGACGACGATGGCAAAAAAAGTGTGCTGGGTGGCGGCACCATCATCGGCATCGGCGTGGTGGCGGGCAAGCGCTGCCTGATCACGGCTTCTGACTCGGCGCTCAAGGGCGGCACCATCTCGCCCATGGGCTTGAAGAAGGGCCTGCGCGCGCAAGAGATCGCCCGCGAGAACAAACTGCCCCTGATTGGCCTGGTCGAATCCGGCGGCGCCAACCTCATGTACCAAGCCGACATCTTCGTGGACGGCGGCAAGAGCTTCGCCAACCAGGCACGCTTGAGCGCCATGGGCATCCCGCAGATCGCGGTCGTGCACGGCTCGTCCACCGCGGGTGGCGCCTACCTGCCTGGCCTGTCGGATTACGTGGTGCTGGTCAAGGGCCGCAGCAGCATCTACCTGGCCGGCCCACCGTTGGTCAAGGCCGCCATCGGCGAGGACGCGACTGACGAAGACCTGGGCGGCGCGGAGATGCACGCCAGCGTGACCGGCCTGGGCGAGTACCTGGCCGACAACGACGCCCACGCCATCGCCTTGACGCGCGAGCTGGTGGACAAGCTGCAGTGGGATGCAGTGCGCGCAACACCCATGGCACCCGCGCCGCTCTACAACGAGGAAGAACTGCTGGGCTGCATCCCCGCCGACGACCGCGAGCCCTTCGACACCCGCGAGGTCATCGCCCGCATCGTCGATGGCTCCGACTTCCTGGAGTTCAAGGCCAACTACGGCAGCGAAACGCTCTGCGGCCACGCCCGCATCAACGGCCACCTCGTGGGCATCATCGGCAACAACGGCCCCATCCAGCCGCAGGGCTCGACCAAGGCGGCGCAGTTCATCCAGCTGTGCGACCAGTCCGGCACGCCGCTGGTCTTCCTGCAAAACACCACGGGCTACATGGTGGGCTCGGCCGCCGAACACGGCGGCGCCATCAAGCACGGCTCCAAGATGATCCAGGCCGTGGCCAACGCGCGGGTGCCCAAGTTCACCATCGTGCTCAATGGCTCGTTCGGCGCTGGCAACTACGGCATGTGCGGCCGCGGGTTCGATCCGCGCTTCATCTTCAGCTGGCCCTCGGCCCGCGTGGCCGTGATGGGCGGCGCGCAAGCCGCCAAGGTCATGGAGATCGTCACGCGCGGCAAGATGGAACGCGCCGGCATGCCGGTGAATGACGCGATGCTCGAAGGCATGTCCAACGAGATCAAGAAGCGCCTGGACGCCGAGAGCAACGTGTTGTTCGGCACCGCCCGCCTGTGGGACGACGGCGTGATCGACCCGCGCGACACCCGCCGCGTGCTGGCCCTGTGCCTGGACTTGGCCCGCGACGCCACCCAGCGCGAACTTCGCCCCAACACCTTTGGCGTGGCGCGCTTCTGAGCGTCATCCCAGCGCCACCCCACCGACACCCCACCGACACGCCACCGACATCTTCCTGGCCATCCCGCCAACACGACCAGGCGCCATCCAGCCACCAGAGCGCCCCACCGAAGCCCCGAGGAGACACACCATGCAATTCACCGCCGAACACCGCGCCCTGGCCGAAACCGTCAAGCGCTTCTGCGAACAAGAGATCAACCCCCACGTCAAGGAGTGGGAAGCCGCCGAGATCTTCCCGGCCCACGAGGTCTTCAAGAAGATGGGCAATCTGGGCCTGCTGGGCGTCAAGTACGACACCGCTTATGGCGGCATGGGCCTGGACTTCTCGTACTCGATGGTGGTGGCCGAAGAACTGGGCGCCATCCCGTGTGGCGGCGTGCCCATGGCCATTGGCGTGCAGACCGACATGTGCACCCCCGCCCTGCACCGCTTCGGCTCCGATGAGCTGAAGAAGGAGTACCTCGCCCCGGCGATTGCCGGCGACATGGTGGGCTGCATCGGCGTGTCCGAAGCTGGTGGCGGCTCCGACGTGGCCGCGCTGAAAACCACCGCCCGCACCGAAGGCGACGACTACGTCATCAACGGCAGCAAGATGTGGATCACCAATGCCACACAGGCCGACTGGTGCTGCCTGCTGGCCAACACGTCGGAAGGCCCGGTGCACAGCAACAAGTCGCTGATCATCGTGCCGATGGATGCCAAGGGCATCACCACGCAGAAGATCAAGAAGATCGGCATGAACTCGTCTGACACGGCGCAGATCTTCTTCGACAACGTGCGCGTGCCCCGCCGCAACCTGATCGGCACCGAAGGCGCGGGCTTCATGATGCAGATGATCCAGTTCCAGGAGGAGCGCCTGTACGGCGCGGCCAACTCCCTGAAGATGCTGGACAAGCTGATCGACCTGACGATCGAGTACTGCAAGGAGCGCCACACCTTCGGCCAGCCCCTGATCAACAACCAGGTCATCCACTTCCGCCTGGCCGAGCTGCGCACCGAGGTGGAGCTGCTGCGCTCGCTGGTCTACCGCGCCGTGGAGGACTATGTGGGTGGGGCCGATGTCACCCGCATGGCGTCGATGGCCAAGCTCAAGTGCGGGCGCCTGATCCGCGAAGTGGCCGACAGCTGCCTGCAGTACTGGGGCGGCATGGGCTTCACCTACGACAACCCGATCTCGCAGGCCTACCGCGACGGCCGCCTGGTGTCGATCGGTGGCGGCGCCGACGAGATCATGCTCGGCATCATCTGCAAGTTCGAGGGCACGCTGCCCAAGAAGGCGCGCTGAGATCGCCCCCCGAAAGCACTGCGAGGAAGCCCGCCGCGATGAGCTACACCACGATCCAGCACCATGTCCAACGGGGCGTCTGCACCCTCACGCTCAACCGCCCCGAGGTGCGCAACGCCATGTCGCTGGCCATGGTCAGCGAGCTGCTGGCCGCGCTGAAGTCCGCTGAACAGGACGCCAGCGTGCGCGCGGTGGTGCTGCGCGGCAATGGCGGCCACTTCTGCGCCGGCGGCGACATCTCCGACATGGCGCAGGCGCGCATGAAGCTGGCGCAGATGCAGGCCACGCCCGGTCCGCTCGAGGGACTGAACCCGGTGGCAGAGACCAACGCCGCCTTCGGTCGCTTGTGTCTGGCCTACGCCCGCTCGCCTCTGCCCATCGTCACGGTGCTCGAGGGCACGGTGATGGGCGGCGGCTTCGGCCTGGCCTGCGTGTCCGACATCAGCCTGGCGCTGGACACCGTGAGCTTCCGCTTGCCCGAGACCTCGCTGGGCATCATTCCCGCGCAGATTGCGCCCTTCCTCGTCGAGCGCCTGGGCTATGCCGAAGCCAAACGCCTGGCTGTGACCGGCGCCAAGGTCCATGCGGCCGAGGCGCTCACGCTGCGGCTGGTGCACGAGGTGCACAACAACGCCGACGAACTCGAAGGCGCGCTGCAGCGCACGCTCGCCAGCATCCTGGCCTGCGGCCCGAAAGCGATTGCCACCACCAAGAGCCTGCTGGCCCGTGCCCGCCTGACCCCGCCCGAGCAGCTGGTGGAAGAGGCCGCGCAACTGTTCGCGCAAGCCGTGCTCAGCGACGAAGGTCAGGAAGGCACCGGTGCCTTCATGCAAAAGCGCAAACCCAAGTGGGTTCCCCAACAAGGCTGATCACGACATGATCAAGAAGATCCTCATCGCCAATCGCGGGGAAATCGCCTGCCGCGTCATCCGCACCGCCCGCAAGCTGGGCTACCGCACCGTGGCCGTGTTCAGCGAGGCCGATGCCCAGGCGCCGCACGTGTCGCTGGCCGACGAGGCCGTGTGCATCGGCCCCGCTGCCGCCGCTCAGTCCTACCTCAACGTACAGGCCCTGCTGGAAGCTTGTCGCAAGACCGGCGCCAACGCCATCCACCCGGGCTACGGCTTCTTGTCGGAAAACGCCGACTTCGCCCAGGCCTGCGCCGATGCGGGCGTGGTCTTCGTCGGCCCGTCACCGAACGCCATCCGCGTGATGGGCGACAAAGCCGGCGCCAAGCGCGCCATGATCGAAGCGGGCGTGCCGTGCGCGCCCGGCTACCTGGGCGACAAGCAAGACGACGCCACATTGCTCGAGCAAGCCGAGCGCCTGGGCTACCCGCTGCTGGTCAAGGCTGTGAGCGGCGGTGGTGGGCGCGGCATGCGCCTGGTGCACGAAGCGAGCGAGCTGGCCCAGGCCATCACCAGCGCACGCCGAGAAGCGCAGAACGCCTTTGGCGACGGCACGCTGATGCTGGAGCGCCTGGTGCTGGACGGCCGCCACATCGAGATCCAGGTCTTCGCCGACGGGCACGGCAACGCGGTCTACATCGGCGAGCGTGACTGCACAGCCCAGCGCCGCCGCCAGAAGGTCATCGAGGAATCGCCCTCGCCCGTGGTCAGCCCCGCCATGCGCGAGCGCATGGGCCGCGACGCCGTGCTGGCCGCCCAGGCCATCGGCTACTGCGGCGCCGGCACCATCGAGTACATCGTCGACCAGGACCTGAACCACTATTTCCTGGAGATGAACACGCGCCTGCAGGTCGAGCACCCGGTCACCGAAATGGTCTCGGGCTTCGATCTGGTGGAGTGGCAGCTGCGCGTGGCCGATGGCCAGCCGCTGCCCGTCAAGCAGGAAGACATCACCCTCACCGGTCACGCCATCGAAGCACGCCTGTACGCCGAAGACCCCTACGCGGGCTTTGCACCACAGACCGGACCCGTGCAGTGGTGGCGCCCGGCGCAAGCCTTGTACGACGGCGTGCGCATCGACGATGGCATCCGCGAGGGCGGCGAGGTCAGCCCGCACTACGACCCGATGGTGGCCAAGCTCATCGTGCATGGCCGTGACCGCACCGATGCCATCCGCCGCCTGATCGCCACGCTGGACGATGCCCCCCTGCTGGGCCTGCGCCAGAATGCCCGCTTCCTGCGCGATCTGGTCGACCACGCGCGCTTCCGCAGCGGCACCATGACCACCACGCTGATCGACCAGTGGCTCACCGATGGCGAGCCCTTGCTGCAGCGCCCGGTCGCGTCTGACGACACCTGGCTGCTGGCCGGTGCACTCTTCGCGGCCCGCGCGCAAAGCCTGCGAGGCGCACAACCGGTGCTGCGCGCCGACAGCGTCAGCGCCTGGGACATCCCCCTGCAGCAAGACAACGTCAAACGCACGCTGCGTGTCCAGACGTCCTCGGCCAGTGCCAGCAGCTTCCACGTGGCCCTCAGGCCCACCGCCACCGCGCACACCCTGCGCGTGCTCAGCCAGGACGCCGAACGCGGCGAAGCCCGCCTCGAACACCAGGGCGTGCAACGCCGCGTGCGCGCCGTCTGGCTGGGCCAAGGCGATGCCGCGCAACTGCACCTCGTCATTGACGCGGCGGTCTTTGTGTTCGGCGAAGTCTCGGCCTGGCCCGACCAGGGCAGCGCGCAAGACCCGAGCCGCGCCCTCGCGCCGGTGGCTGGCACCGTCACGCAGGTGCTGGTGAAGGCGGGCGACGCCGTCACCGAAGGCCAGCCGCTGCTGAGCATCGAGGCCATGAAGATGGAAATGTGGCTCAACGCCCAGGCCCCGGGCGTGGTCAAGGCCGTGCATGCCCAGCCGGGCGACCAGGTGCAGGCCAAGGCCCTGCTGATCGACATCGAACCCACGAAGGAAGACTGATGGACAAGGCCATTCTGACCTGCGCGCTGACCGGCGTGCTCACCGACCCGGCACAGCACCCTGTGCCTGTGACTGCCAAAGAAATGGCCGCCGCCGCGCGCGAAGCCTTCGATGCGGGCGCGTCCATCATGCACGTGCACCTGCGCCGCCAGGAACCCGGCATGGGCCGCTTCCCCAGCTGGGATCCGGCCGTGGCCAGCGAGATCGACACCGCCATCCGCGCAGCCTGCCCAGGCGTCATCATCAACCTGACCACCGGCGTGGTGGGCCCCGACATCAGCGGGCCCAGCGCCTGCATCCGCGCCGTGCGCCCTGAAATCGCGGCTTGCAACGCCGGCAGCCTGAATTACCTCAAGATCAAGGACAACGGCCAGTGGGCCTGGCCCCCGATGCTGTTCGACAACCAGGTCGACAAGGTCAAGGCCATGATCGAGGTGATGAACGAGACCGGCACACGCCCCGAGTTCGAATGCTTCGACGTGGGCATCGTGCGCTCGGTCGAGATGTACCAAAAGGCCGGCATCGCCGACCACCTCGAGTACAACTTCGTCATGGGCGTGGCCTCGGGCATGCCGGTGGACGCCGACCTGCTCAAGCTGCTGGTCAGGTACCGCAAGCCCGACACCATCTGGCAGACCACGCTGATTGGACGTGAGGAGATTTGGGCCGTGCACCAGGCCACCGCGGACCTGGGCGGCATGCTGCGCACCGGCGTGGAAGACACCTTCTACCTGCCCGGTGGCGAACGCACCTCGGGCAACGGCCAGCTCATCGAAGCCCTGGCCGCCTGCGCCCGCCGCGCCGGCCGCGAGGTGGCATCGCCCACAGAGGCCCGCGCCATGCTGGGCCTCAAGGCGGCGTCGGAGCACGGCGTCGCGGCCTGAGCCGCGCTCGCGCGCTCACCTGGTGCGCCCGCCCCCGTACAGGCGCCACGTCCCGCGCCCGGCTGCTTTGGCTTGGTAAAGCGCCTCGTCGGCGCGGCGCACCAGGGTGTCGCCATCGCCGCCATCGCCGGGGAAGACGCTGATGCCCACACTGCAGCCGATGTGGGCCTCCACCCCGCCCGGCAGCTGGAAGGGCTGTTGCAAGCGCTCGATGATGGCGCGCGCCACCACTTCGGCGCCTTCCACGCTGCTGAGGTCCTCCAGCACGATGACGAACTCGTCGCCACCCAGCCGAGCGACGGTGTCGTTCTCGCGCAGGTGCAGCCGCAAGCGCTCTGCCGCCGTGCGCAGCAGCGCGTCACCGGCCTCGTGCCCGTGTTCGTCGTTGACGGCCTTGAATCGGTCGAGGTCGAGGAAGAGCACGGCGCAGGTGCGATCGGTGCGGTGGGCGCGCTCCAGTGTGTGCGCCAGGCGCGTGCGCAAAAGCAGGCGGTTCGGCAGACCGGTGAGGGCGTCGTGGTGGGCCAGGTGCTCCATCTGCGTCTCGACGTGCGCGATGCGGGTGATGTCGGTGAACACGCCCACGAAGTTGACGATGCCGCCGCCCTCGTCGCGCACCGCGCTGATGGTCAACCAGCCGGGGTAGATTTCGCCGCCTTTGCGTCGGTTCCAGATTTCGCCCTGCCAGTGGCCGCGTTCGGTGATGTCGAGCCACATCTCCTTGAAGAAATCGCGGTCGTGGCGCCCTGAGGCGAGCAGGCTGAGTTTGCGCCGCAGCACCTCGGCTTCGGTGTACTCGGTGACGCGCTCGAAGGCCGGGTTGACGGCCAGCACGCGGCCATCGGCATCGGTGATGGCAACGCCCTCCTGGGTCGAGCGGAACACGGTGGCGGCCAGGCGCAGGCGCTCTTCCTGCTCGTGGTGGGCGGTGACGTCACGCGTGACTTTCGCAAAGCCCTTGATGTGCCCGCGGGCGTCTCGCATCGCCGTGATGAGCACGCTGGCGCGGAACACCGTGCCGTTCTTGCGCACCCGCCAGCCTTCCTCGCGGTACTGCCCGGTGATCAGGGCCGTGGCCAGGGCGCGCTCGGGCGCACCCGCGGCGCGCTCCGGCTCGGTGTAGAAGCGGCCGAAGTGCTGTCCGATGATCTCCTCGGCTTGCCAGCCCTTGATGCGCGCCGCACCGGCGTTCCAGGTCATGACGGTGCCGCGCTCGTCCAGCATCAGGATGGCGTAGTCCTTGAGGGCCTCAACCATCAGGCGGAAGCGCTCCTCGCCTTCGGAGAGCGCCGAGGCCAGCTCCTGCGCCATCTTGCTGGCGCGCTCGCGCGTGAACAGCAGCACCCAGGTGAGCGCGCACATCAGCGCGCCGGTCAAAGCCACGCCGATCATGGTCAGTCGACGGTGGGTGCGGCGGTCGCTGTGTTGGTGGCCAGCCAGCGGCTCGAACTGCGCCTGCCAGGTGCGCCCACCGACTTGCAGCGGCAAGCGGGCGGTCAGCTCGCTCGCCGTGGGGCTCTGCGGCGCCGCCAAGCCCTCGTGGCTGTCGAACAGCAGGGCCGCCGCGGCGCCCCGCCCCGGTGGGCCCACGTCGCTCAAACGCACCCGCACGGTCTTGAACTCGTCTTGCAGGATGGACGACATCATGTCCCGCATGCGGAAGGGGGCGTACACCCAGCCCAGCAGGTCGTCCCGTCGTTGTGCCACGCTGCGCGGCTTGAGCCCGTGGCGATAGACAGGCAAGTAAACGAGGAAGCCCGTTTGCACGTCGACGGCGCTCTCCTGCTTGAGTCGCACCGGGCCGCTGTAGGCGATGTCGGCGGTGTCACGGGCGCGCAGCATGGCCTCGCGCCGCACCGTGTCGGACAACATGTCGAAGCCGAAGGCACGCAGGTTGCGGCCGTAGAAGGGCTCGAGGTAAACGATGGCGCTGTGCTCCTCTCGCACACCTGGCGGCGTTACCTCGTAATCGGGAAAGCCCTCGGCCCGCACGGCGCGGACGTGCGCCTGTAGCCCCTGCGCCGAGATGCGCTGGGCAAAGCCCACGCCTTGGATGCCGACCTGGCCCTCCTCCAGCCCCAGTGCCGACACGTAGGTGCGCCAGCCTTGGCGGGTCACCTGGCGGGACGCCATGAAGAAGCCGGCAGCACCGCGCAAGATTTCCTCGTGCGTGCGAAGGCGCTCGCGCAGGCGCTCGTTGAGCTTGGCTGCGTAGGTGTCGAATTCGGCGGCTTGCGCCGAGGCTTCTTGTCGGCTCAGGTTGAAATCGGTGAAAGCCAGGGCCGCCGCGCTGGCCGCCAAGGGCAGCAGCATCCACCAGCCACGGCCACGCCTTTGCGCAGCGAAGCGGGGCAGGCTGGGCGGTGAAGGCGGCGCGATGGGTTCCGCGGTCATGGGCCGTGTTGTCCGTTGCTTGCGGCGCATTCAACCCGATGGAGGCCCGCAAGACACCTCGTTCCGGTCATTCTGCGACGTGATGCGCCGAAGGCCACCGTGAATAACCCCGCGAAATTCCGTCCTTTGGTGCCTGCACCGACGTAACATGGTCCACCGCTCGCCGTCCGATGGCCATGACCCACCCGCTCCGCCCCCACCGCATCGCGCCTGGACAGCTGCGCCAGACCACACGCACCATGGCGTACCTCTCACTGGCCATGGCGTTGTCAGGCGCGCTGGCCGCCTGCGCGTCCAGCCGCACCGACGGCAACAGCGGCGGCCTGCCCAAAATGCCCGACCTGCCCAGTGTGCCGGCCGTGGCCACGGTCAAGCCCACGACCAAGGACAGCGGCGTGACCGAGCGCGTCGGCCAGGCGGCCATCACCCCCTTGAGCGACCTCAACGTGGTGCAGGAAGAAATCCCCATTGCGCTGAGCGATGCCGCAAAGAGCCCGTACGCCGCACCCTCCGCCCCCGGCTGCGGCGCCATCCTGGCGGAAATCATGGCCCTGGACGACGCCCTCGGCGCCGATCTGGACGATCCCAAGGTCCGCGAAAAACCCAGCCTGCTGACGCGTGGCACCGACCTGGCGGAAAATGCTGGCGTGTCGGCGGTGCGGCGCACCGTGGAAGGTTTCGTTCCCTTCCGCAGCTGGCTGCGCAAGCTCAGCGGCGCAGAGAAACACAGCAAGCAGGTGTCCGCCGCCATCACGGCAGGCGGCATCCGCCGGGCTTACCTCAAGGGGCGTGCCGATGCGGTGGGGTGTGTGCGGCCTGTGGCAGCAACGAACCCACCCGCCGAGGCCAGCGCATCGGCATCCGGCGCAGCATCGGTTGCAGCACCGGCCTTGGGCACACAGCCCTGACCATCAGCGCCAGACCTGGGCTTGGGCTCAGGCGAATCACCAGGTCAACCCCGCATCACAAACCAAGCGCCATCCGCAACTCGGCCGCGGAGGCTGCACCCTTGGCAGACTCGACCTCGGCCACCAGCCGCAAGGCCACGCGCTGCAGTTCAATCACGTCTGCCGCACGCTCGATGTCCAGCGTGAAACGGTAGCCTTTGATCAGGCCAAGGTGGGCTTTCACCAGCGCGTTGAGGCGGGTGTTGAGTTCGCTGTAGCTCAGCGACGCGAAGGCCGCGCCCGGTGCCGCGGCACGGCACACCGAAGGGTCGGCGTCGGGGTCAGCTTGCGTGGAGGCGAAGGGCTCGGTGTCTGCGGATGCGGCAGGCCCTGAAGCAAAGGCGGGCACACGGGCGGACTCGGCGGTCTCGGCGGCCACAGAAGGCGCCAAGGGAGGCACCCAGGGAGGCCCAGAGGCGGACACCTCCGCCACCAGGCCTGCGTCCAGCAAGACCTGCAAGTCAGCCAGCGTGGCGCCATGGACCATGCTCACCCAGGCCTCGCCAGCGCGTGTCGAGTCGAGGATCAGCAAGAGGTTGCGCGCTGTGCGCGACAGCGCGCGGGTTCGCGATTGGATTTCGCTGCGCCCGAGGGGCGTCTTGGCATAGCGCGCAGGCATGTTGCGACCCCGCTTGGAAGCTACAGACAATGCCTGAAGCGAGGCCTCATGCCAAGCCCGGGCGGCCTTACTCCACGGCCTTGACCATGTCTTCCACGACCTTCTTGGCGTCGCCGAAGACCATCATGGTCTTGTCCATGTAGAACAGCTCGTTGTCCAGGCCGGCGTAGCCCGAAGCCATCGAACGCTTGTTGACGATCACGGTCTTGGCCTTGTAAGCCTCCAGGATCGGCATGCCGTAGATCGGCGAGCCCTTCACGTGCGCCGCCGGGTTCACCACGTCGTTGGCGCCCAGGATGATCGCCACGTCGGCCTGGCCGAACTCGCCGTTGATGTCTTCCATCTCGTGCACCTGGTCGTAAGGCACTTCGGCCTCGGCCAGCAGCACGTTCATGTGACCGGGCATGCGGCCTGCCACCGGGTGGATGGCGTACTTCACGTTGATGCCCTTCTCGGTCAGCTTGGCGGCCAGCTCCTTCACAGCGTGCTGCGCACGGGCCACGGCCAGGCCATAGCCCGGCACGATCACCACGGACTCGGCATTGCCCAGCACGAAGGCGGCGTCGTCGGCCGAGCCGCTCTTGACGCTGCGCTGCTGCTGAGCGCCACCTGCGGCGGCGGCGCCGGCGTCACCGCCAAAGCCACCCAGGATCACGTTGAAGAACGAGCGGTTCATCGCCTTGCACATGATGTACGAGAGGATGGCGCCCGAACTGCCCACCAGGCTGCCTGCGATGATCAGCATCGAGTTGTTCAGCGAGAAACCGATGCCGGCCGCGGCCCAACCCGAATAGCTGTTGAGCATCGACACCACCACGGGCATGTCTGCGCCGCCGATGGGGATGATGATCAGCACGCCCAGCACGAAGGCCAGCGCGATCACCGCCACGAACACGTCCATGCGCTGCGTGGCCATGAACGTGCCGATCAGGCCGATCAGGGCCAGGCCCAGCACCAGGTTCAGCATGTGCTGGCCAGCGAAAACCACCGGCGCGCCCTGGAACAGGCGGAACTTGTACTTGCCCGACAGCTTGCCGAACGCGATGACCGAGCCCGAGAAGGTGATGGCACCGATGGCCGCGCCCAGCGACAGCTCCAGACGGTTGCCCACCGGGATCAGCGCGATGGCGTCACCAATGGGCTTGGCCACGATCTGGAAGGCGTAAGGCTCAGCGACCACGGCGACCGCGATGAACACCGCAGCCAGGCCGATCATGCTGTGCATGAAGGCCACCAGCTCGGGCATCTTGGTCATCTCCACGCGCTTGGCCATGATGGCGCCAGCGCCACCGCCCACCACCAGCGCGCCCAGCACAAAGGCCAGGCCCGTGCCGAAGTCGATGCCCAGCGAGGCTGCTTGCCCGTGGATCAGGCCCACGGTGGTCAGCACGGCGATCGTCATGCCGACCATGCCGAACAGGTTGCCACGGATGGAGGTGGTCGGGTGGCTCAGTCCCTTGAGCGCCTGGATGAAACACACCGAGGCGATCAGGTACAGCAATGCGATGAGGTTCATGCTCATTTACTTGGCTCCTGCCTTCTTGTCCTTCTTCTTGAACATCTCCAGCATGCGGCGCGTCACGAGGAAGCCGCCGAAGACGTTCACCGCAGCGAGGGCCACGGCCAGCACACCCATGGTCTTGCCCAAGGGGGTGACGGTCAGGGCAGCGGCCAGCATGGCGCCCACGATCACGATCGCGGACACGGCGTTGGTCACGGCCATCAGGGGCGTGTGCAGGGCGGGGGTCACCGTCCAGACCACGTGGTAGCCAACATAGATGGCCAGCACAAAGATGCTGAGGTTGATGACGACGTGGCTGACGGGCTCAAGGGCTTCCATCGTGGTCTCCGGATTGAAGGAATGTGGGTCTGATCAGGTCAGGTCAGTCGAACTTGCGGATTTCCTTGATGGCGTTGCGCTCGTCGAGCAGCACCACCTTCGGCTTGTGGCTGGCCACTTCTTCCTCGTTCATCGGCGCGTAAGTGCAGATGATCAACAGGTCGCCCACATGGGCCTTGCGGGCGGCGGCGCCGTTGAGCGAGATCACGCCGGAGCCGCGCGGCGCCTTGATGATGTAGGTGGCAAAACGTTCGCCGTTGTTGACGTTGTAGAGCTCGATGTACTCGAACTCCTTCATGTCTGCGGCGTCCATCAGGTCTTCGTCGATGCCACAGGAGCCTTCGTAGTCCAGGATGGCTTCGGTGACGGTGGCGCGGTGCAATTTCGCGCGCAGCATGTTGCGTTGCATGGCTTGGTCCTCAGGTCGCAGGGGGCAGGTACATCAGGCCCGCAGCAACTGACCGTCGCGGCACATCAGGCATGCCTTGACGATGTCGTCTTCGAGATCGACGTGGAACTGGCCTTCTTTGTTGAAGACCAGTTTCAAGAAGTCCAGCACGTTGCGGGCGTACAGTGCGGACGCGTCGGCGGCCACCAGGGCCGGCAGGTTGGTTTCACCGACCAGGGTCACGCCGTGCTTCACCACGGTTTTCCCGGCTTCGGTCAGCGGGCAGTTGCCACCGGCGGGCGCGGCCAGGTCCACGATGACCGAGCCGGGCTTCATGGCCTTGACCATGTCCTCGGTGACCAGCACCGGGGCGGCACGACCGGGGATCAGGGCGGTGGTGATGACGATGTCGGCGGCGGCCACGCGCTTGGCGACTTCGACCTTCTGGCGGTCGAGCCATGATTGCGGCATCGGGCGGGCGTAACCGCCCACGCCTTCGGCGGCTTCCTTCTCTTCGGCCGTCTCGTACGGCACGTCGATGAACTTGGCGCCCAGCGACTCGACCTGTTCCTTCACCGAAGGACGCACATCAGACGCTTCGATGACCGCGCCCAGGCGCTTGGCCGTGGCGATGGCCTGCAGCCCTGCCACGCCCACGCCCAGGATCACCACGCGGGCGGCCTTGACGGTGCCGGCTGCGGTCATGAGCATCGGGAAGATGCGCTGGTACTTGTCGGCCGCGATCATGACGGCCTTGTAGCCCGCCAGGTTGGCCTGCGAGGACAGCACGTCCATGCTCTGGGCACGGGTGGTGCGCGGCGCGGCTTCCAGGGCGAAGGCGGTCAGCTTGGCGTCGGTCATGGCCTGCAGGCCGTCCTTGTCGAACGGGTTGAGCATGCCCACCAGGGCGGCGCCGGGCTTCATCAGGGCGCGTTCATCCGCATTGGGCGCACGCACCTTGAGGACCATGTCGGCACCGAAAGCGCCTGCGGCGTCGGTGATGTCAGCGCCGGCGGCCACGTAGGCATCGTCGGTCACGCTGGCTGGCACACCGGCGCCAGACTGCACGCGCAGGGTGTGCCCCTGGGCCTTGAGTTTCTTGACGGTTTCAGGGGTCACGGCCACGCGGGTCTCGCCCGCGAAGGTTTCCATGGGTATGCCGATGAGCATACGGTCTCCTAGAGGTGTGGTGCCAAACCCACCAGCATACACAAGGTTGGGGGATTTCCCAGGTCATCTCGGACACAAGACGCGATGTTTGCGTCGCGCGGGCGCCCCACCCCCTTGATTTGAGGATTGCTGTTGTCACATGACGGCATGTCATCGCAGACCGCACCTGCGCGTCACGCACAGGCCGCAACAATGGCGGATAATCTTGGGTTCATGAACTCAGCCGATCTGCTGGAAGCCGTGCCCGGTCAAGCCCTCAATCCTGTTTCTGCCACCGCGGACGCAGGTCCGCAAGGGGTGCAAGCGCCCAAGGCCCGCTGGAAGCCCAACGTCACCGTGGCCGCGCTCATCGAGCGCGACGGCCGCTTCCTGCTCGTCGAAGAGGACACCTCCGACGGCCTGCTGCTCAACAACCCCGCCGGTCACCTGGACCCGGGCGAGTCGCCGCTGCAAGGCGTGATGCGCGAAACGCTGGAAGAAACCGCCCGCACATTCACGCCCGAAGGCTTCCTGGGCCTGTACATGTCGCGCTTCCGTCGCACGCGCACGGGCGAAGACATCACCTACCTGCGCATGGCCTTCTTCGGCTCGGTGTCCGAGATCGACCCGACCCTGAGCTTGGACGAAGGCATCGTGCGCACGGTGTGGATGACGGCCGACGAGATCCGCGCCTGCCCCGAGCGCCACCGCAGCCCGCTGGTGCTGGAGTGCCTGGAGAGCTACCTGGCCGGCGAGCGCTACCCACTGAACATCCTGACCGTGCACGACAGCGTCTTCTCGGCGCCTGCGCACCACCGCGCGGCCTGAGCCCTGCCGCCCCCGAATGCCCGAGGTGTCCCCGCGCCCCCAACGTGTCGTCGTCGGCCTCAGTGGCGGGGTGGACTCGGCCGTCACGGCCTGGCTGCTCAAGCAACAGGGGCATGAGGTCATCGGCATCTTCATGAAGAATTGGGAAGATGACGATGACAGCGAGTTTTGCTCCAGTCGCCAGGACTTCCTGGACGCCGCCTCGGTGGCCGATGTCATCGGCATCGAGATCGAGCACGTCAACTTCGCGGCCGATTACAAGGACCGCGTCTTCGCCGAGTTCCTGCGCGAGTACCAGGCTGGTCGCACGCCCAACCCCGATGTGCTGTGCAACGCCGAGATCAAGTTCAAGGCTTTCCTCGACCACGCCATGCGCCTGGGCGCCGAAAAAATCGCCACGGGCCACTACGCCCGCGTGCGCACGGTGGCCGATGCCACGTTCGACGGCGGCCAGCGCGTGGAATTGCTCAAGGGCCTGGACCCGCTGAAAGACCAGAGCTACTTCCTGCACCGCCTGAACCAGGCACAGCTCGCCAAAACGATGTTCCCCGTCGGCGAGCTGCCCAAGACGGAGGTGCGCCGCATCGCTGCCGAAATCAAGCTGCCCAACGCCAAGAAGAAAGACTCGACCGGCATCTGCTTCATCGGCGAGCGCCCGTTCCGCGAGTTCCTCAACCGCTACCTCAGCAACACGCCCGGCCCCATCCTCGATGACCGCGGCCGCCGCTTGGGCGAGCACGTGGGCCTGAGCTTCTACACCCTGGGCCAGCGCAAGGGCATCGGCATCGGCGGGGTGAAAGAGAAGAACGCCGTGCGCGGCGGCGGCGAGCACGAGCCCTGGTTCGTGGCCCGCAAGGACATGGCGGCCAACACGCTGTACGTGGTGCAAGGCCATGACCACCCCTGGCTGCAACAGCACACCCTGGTGGCCGACGACCTGAGCTGGGTGGATGGCCGCGGCCCGCAAGCAGGCGAAGCAGGCGTGGGCGCCAAGACGCGCTACCGCCAGGCCGATGCGCCCTGCACCGTGACCGCGGCCGATGCCAAGACCCTCAGCCTGCACTTCCCCGATGCGCAGTGGGCGGTCACGCCCGGGCAATCGGCGGTGCTGTACCGCGGTGAGGTGTGTCTGGGCGGGGGCGTGATCGCTTCGGCCGCTTGAGGCGGGCGGCATGAACGCGGCCGCAGCCTCGATGCCGACGCCGAAACCCTGGCCCGGCGACGCCCCCATCGCCATCCTCGACACCAACGCCCTGCTGGACTGGCGGGTCTTCAAGGACCCGGCCGCGCACCCCATCGTGGACGGCATCCTGAGCGGGCGGCTGCGCTGGCTGGCCTGCCCTTCGATGGAGCAGGAGTGGCACCAGGTCTGGCCGCGGAGTTACTTCAAGGACTGGCAACCCGACCCGATGCTGACGCTGACCGTGTTCCAGCACGCCACCTTCGTGGCCGAGCCCCCGCGTGGCCCGCTGCGCTGCAAGGACCCGGACGACCAGGTCTTCATCGACCTGGCCCTGCACGTGGGTGCGCGCTGGCTGTTCACCAAGGATGCCGCGCTGCTGAAACTGGCTGGACGCGCCAGGAAGCGCTCGGGCCTGGAGGTCATACAGCTGACGCAATGGTCAGGCTTGGGCGACAATGCGGGTTCTCCCTGACCCTCCATTGCCGTGACCATGAGCATTTTCACCAGCCATCACCGCCAAGCCTGGGCCGAGGCCTTCATCGCCGGCATCCCCTACGCCGTCGCTTCTGGCATGACGTTGGTGGAGACGGGCCCCGGGCATGCCAGCCTGCTGCTGCCGGCGCGCGACACCTGGACAGGCGACGCGGAACGCAAGCTCATCCACCCAGGCTGCCTGAGCGTGCTGGCCGACACGGCCTGTGGCGTGGCGGTGGGCTGTGCCATGGAAGAGCTGGAGCCCTTTGCCACGCTGGACCTGCGCATGGACTACCTGCGCCCGCCCGTGGCGGAGACCGACTTGATCTGCCGGGCCGAATGCCACCGGCTGTCGCGCAGCGTGGCCTTCGTGCGGGGCGAGCTGACGCAACCCGGCCAAAGCGAGCCCGTGGCCACGGTGTACGCGACCTTCATGCGCGCCACAGCCGCCAGCCGGCGCAAGGACTTGCCCGGCGTTGCGCAAGATGTCACCCCATCGCCCCAGCCCGCGACACAGCGCCCGACCCCGGCCCAGGCCGCGTCCAGCCTGATGTCGCCGGCCTCCATCGAGCCCAGCCAGGTCTTCGTGAGCCGGGCGGCCGACCTGCCCGAAACCCTGGCGGTGCCGCCGGGCCGCTCGCCCTACGTGGACTTCCTCAACGTGCACCAGCAGCCCCAGGTCGATGCCGGCCCGGTGTTCCGCATGCCTTTCAAGCCCGAGCTGATCGGCAACCCGGTGCTGCCGGCGCTGCACGGCGGCATCCTGGCGGGCTTCGGCGAAACGGCCATGATCCTTCACCTGCTGGCCACCAACCCGCAACTGGCGGGCGTGCCGCGCAGCGTGGACTTCGCCATCGCCTACATGCGCTCGGCCAAGCCCATCGACACCTTCGCGCAGAGCACCACGGTGCGCCAGGGCAACCGCGTGGCACTCGTCATGGTGTCGCTGTGGCAGGACGACCCACAGCGCCCGGTGGTGCAGGCGCGTGGCCACTTCCTGATGCCGCGCGACGAGGCTTGAACACACGGCGCGAGGGCGTCAGTCGGCGGCGTCTTGCGTCATGGCGCTGTGGTGGAAGCCCTGTGGGCCGCACTGCGCCTGCGCGGCAAACCAATCGGCCACGGCCTGACGTTGCGCTGGCGTGCAGTGCAGGCCCAGCTTGGTGCGCCGCCACAGCACGTCGTCGGCGGTGAGCGCCCATTCCTGGCGCTTGAGGTAGAACAGCTCGGCCTCGTAGAGGTCGGGGGCCACCTCGGCGCCCAGGTCGGCGCGCGAGGTGATGCCATCCAGCAGGCGCAGCGCGCGGCTGCCGTAGGCACGGCTCCAGCGCTTGGCCAGGCCGAGGTCCATCCAGGGGTGGCGCTGGCGCAGCTGCACCTGGAAGGCGGCGATGTCGGTGGCCGGGTCGCGCAGTTCGTCGAGCACGTCGGAGAGGTCGCCCCCGGGCAGCGGGGCGGTGTCCGTCCAGGCGCGGCGGGTCTCGCCCAGCAACTCGCCGACCTGGTCCGCGGCCTGCTCGGACAGCCGGCGGAAGGTGGTGAGTTTGCCGCCCCACACCGTCAACCACGGCGCCGGCCGTGACTGGGCTTGCAGCAAATAATCGCGCGTCACCTCCGAGGCCGAACCCTGGGCATCGTCGAGCAGGGGCCGCACGCCGGCGTACGACCACACCACATCGGCCGGCACCAGACCGCGGCGCAGGTAGCGGCTGACCTCGCGGCACAGGTAGGCGGTTTCGTCTTCGTCGATGGCGACCTGGGCGGGGTCGCCGCGGAACTCGACATCGGTGGTGCCGATGAGGGTGAAGTGGCGCTCGTAGGGGATGGCGAAGATGATGCGGCGGTCCCGGCCCTGGAAGATGTAGGCGTGGTCGTGGTTGAACAGCTTGGGCACGACGATGTGGCTGCCTTTGACCAGTCTCAGGGCGCCTTGGGTGGCGCCTTGGGTGGCGCTTTGGGTGGCGCCTTGGGGGTGCCCCGTCGTGGCAGCGGACGCGCGCGCGGCCTTGCCCCCTTGTGCCGCCGGCACGGCCATGACATCGCGCAGCACGCGCTCGGCCCAGGGGCCGGCCGCGTTCACCACGGCCCGGGCGCGCACGGCCAGGCGGCGCGTTTCGAGGCCGGAGGTGGCGTCACGCCGACTGAGCTCGATGCGCCAGCAGCCGCCATCGGGCCGGATGTGCTCGGCGCGGGTCCGCGTGAGCACCTGGGCGCCGCGCTCGGCGGCGTCGAGCGCACACAGGGCCACGAGGCGGGCGTCATCGACCCAACCGTCGGAGTAGACGAAGGCTTGCGTCCAGCCCGGTTTGAGCGGCTCGCCGTAGGGGCTGTCGCGCAAGGACACCGCGTGGCTGCCGGGCAGGAATTCGCGTCTCGCCAGATGGTCGTAGAGCCACAGGCCCAGGCGGATCAGCCACGCAGGGCGCGTGGACGCGTCGTGCGGCAGCACGAAACGCAGCGGCCACATCACGTGCGGTGCGCAGCGCAGCAGCACCTCGCGCTCCTGCAAGGCCTTGCGCACCAGGCCGAACTCTCGGTGCTCGAGGTAGCGCAAGCCGCCATGGATGAGCTTGGTGGACGCCGACGAGGTGTGGCTGGCCAGGTCGTCCTGCTCGCACAGCACCACGCTCCAGCCGCGACCTGCGAGGTCCCGCGCAATGCCCACACCGTTGATGCCGCCGCCGACCACGAGCACGTCGCAATGGTGGTCCACCGGCGCCACGGGCGGGGCCGATGCCGTGGCATCGGGACTCACACGGTCCGGCGTGACGCGATCGGGGTCGAGGGGCAAAGGCATCTCCTGCAGGGCTTGCGGCGTCATTGTGCCCGGGCGCGGGCCGCGGTCTTGTGCGTTTTGCGCCAGTCTGTGGCGCGATGCGTGCAATCCCGGAGCCCGAGGCCGTGCGTTTCCCTTCTTTTGTGTTGGATATTTTTCGGATAGGCTGCCTGGCTGATGTCGTCATTCCTCACCTGCACGCCATGCCCACCGCCACTTCCTGGAGCCCCAACCCCCGCCAACAAGCCTTGCTGGACGAGGTCAAAGCCCGCGGCGCCGTGTCGGTCGAACGCCTGGCCCAGCGCCTGGACGTGACGATGCAAACCGTGCGCCGCGACGTGCAGCGCCTGGCCGAAGCTGGCCTGCTGACGCGCTTCCACGGCGGCGTGAGCCTGCCGCGCGAAGCCCCCAGCGTGGGCGCCTGGAAAGAGCGCCAGGCCCTCTATGCCGACGCCAAGGCGCGCATCGCCCGCTCGGTGGCCGCGGCCATCCCTGAAGGCAGCACCTTGATGCTGGGCATCGGCACCACGGTCGAGGCGGTGGCGCGCGAGCTCATCCACAAACCCGGCCTCACGGTGGTGACGCACAACCTGCACGTGGCCAGCCTGCTCAGCGAGCACACGCAGTGCAAGGTGCACGTGGCCGGCGGCATGCTGCGCACCCGCGACAGCGCCATGGAGGGCGACAGCACCGTGGAATATTTGCAGCAGTTCAAGGTGGACATCGCCCTGCTGGGCACGCTGGGCATCGACCCCGACGGCAGCCTGCGCGACCGCGACCTGCGCGAGCAGGCCGTCACCCAGGCCATGGTGGCGCAAGCCCGTGAGAGCTGGCTGGTGGCCGACGTCAGCAAGTTCGGCCAACCCGGCCTGGCCCAGGTGGCACACCTGCGCGACTGCAAACGCGTGTTCACGCAAGCCCTGCCGCCTGCCCCCTTCCCCAAGCTGCTGCAGGAGTGGGACATCGCGCTGACCATCGCGCCTTGACCATTGCGCCGTGATCTCCGCCCTGACAAGGACCCCGCCATGGCCCTGATCCTCGCCCTCGACCAGGGCACGTCCAGCTCACGCAGCATCGTCTTCGATGCGCAAGGCCACATCGTTGCCCAAGCGCAGCAGGAAATCCCGCAGCACTACCCGCAACCCGGCTGGGTCGAGCACGACCCCATGACGCTGTGGCACACCCAGCGCGACACCGCCCGCCAGGCGCTGCAACAGGCCGCCGCCAACTTGGCCCGCGAAGGCCGCACGCTGGCCGAGCTGCGTGCGATTGGCGTGACCAACCAGCGCGAAACCACCGTGCTGTGGCGCCGCGACACGGGCGAGCCGCTGGCCCGCGCCATCGTCTGGCAGGACCGCCGCACCGAAGCGCAATGCGCCCTCTGGCGCGAACAGGGCCTGGAGGCCATGGTGCGCGCCAAGACCGGCCTGGTCATCGACGCCTACTTTTCGGGCAGCAAGCTGCAATGGCTGCTCGACCACGTCGACGGCGCGCGCGCAGCCGCCGAGCGCGGCGAGCTGGCCTTCGGCACCGTGGACAGCTGGCTGCTGTGGCAGCTCACCGGCGGGCGCGTGCACGCCACCGACGTGAGCAACGCCTCGCGCACCATGCTCTTCAACATCCACACGGGCGACTGGGACGACGAGCTGCTCGCGCTGATGCAGATCCCACGCAGCGTGCTGCCGCAGGTGCGCCCCTCCAGCCACGTCTTCGGCGAGGCCCTGATGGCCGAGGTGCTGGCCGAGGCGCAGGGCGAGCTGCCGGCCGGCATCCCGCGCCAGGTTCCCATCGGCGGCATGGCCGGCGACCAGCAAGCCGCGCTGTTCGGCCAGGCGGGCTTCGAGGCCGGGCTGGCCAAGAACACCTACGGCACCGGCTGCTTCATGCTGATGCACACCGGCGCGCAGGCCGCCACCTCGACCAACGGCCTGCTGACCACGGCCGCCGCCCAGCCCGACGCCAGCCCCGCCTATGCCTTGGAAGGCAGCGTCTTCATCGGCGGCGCCGTGGTGCAATGGCTGCGCGACGGCCTGCACGCCATCCAGGCGGCCAGCCAGGTGCAGTCGCTCGCCGAAAGCGTGCCCGATGCCGGCGGCGTGATGTTCGTGCCCGCCTTCACCGGCCTAGGCGCGCCCTATTGGCAATCGGACGCGCGCGGTGCCATCGTCGGGCTGACGCGCGGCAGCACGGTGGCGCACATCGCCCGAGCGGCGCTCGAATCCATCGCCTTCCAGAGCACGGCCCTGCTGCAGGCCATGGGCCGCGATGTGGCCGCCGCCGGCGCCCGCCCCGTGACAGAGTTGCGTGTCGATGGTGGCGCCTGCGTCAACAACCTGCTGATGCAATTCCAGGCCGATTTGCTGGGCATCCCGGTGGTGCGCCCCCGGGTGGTCGAAACCACGGCCCTCGGTGCGGCCTACCTGGCAGGCCTTTCCACCGGCGTCTATGCAGACCGCCAGGCCATCGCGCGGCTGTGGCAGGCCGACCGCACGTTCTACCCGACGCTGTCGCGCGAACGGGCCGATGAGCTCATGGCGCGCTGGGAACGCGCCGTGCGACAAACCACCGCGGCCTGAGCAAGGCCCTCCACGGGATGCCGGCGAGCGCACCTGCGGGTAAACACAGCCGGACGCTGTCGCCAAAACCGCCGAAGCTGTCGCGCAAAAAACCTTTGCGGGCGGGGCTTGTCGCTAGCATCCGGGAGCCTTTTTCTGCGACAGCACGCCTTTCATGAGCCCCATCCCCACCGAACACTTCTTTGTCCAAGGCCCGGATGGCGCCCTGGCCGCGCAACGCTGGGGCGCCAAAGACCGCCCGGTGGTCGTGCTGGTGCACGGCTACCCTGACAACCGCAGCAAGTGGGACGCCGTGGCGCTGCTGCTGTCGCGGCGCTTCCAGGTCATCGCCTACGACGTGCGCGGCGCAGGCGCCTCGCTCAAGCCCACACGCAAGCAAGATTACGCGCTGGCCCGCCTGACCGCCGACTTCACTGCCGTGATCGACGCCGTCAGCCCGGGGCGGCCGGTGCACCTCGTGGCGCACGACTGGGGCTCGGTGCAAAGCTGGGAGTTCGTCACCGAGCCGGCTTTGAAGGGCCGCATCGCCTCCTACACGTCGTGCTCGGGCCCGTGCCTCGACCACGTCGGCCACTGGCTGCGCGACCGCCTGCGCCACCCCACGCCGCGGGGCCTGTTGCAATTCGGCCTGCAGTTCATCAAGTCCTGGTACGTGTATTTCTTCCATCTGCCCGTCGTGCCCGAGCTGCTGTGGCGCCATGTCACCGGCCCGCAGTGGCCCACCCTCATGCGCTGGCTCGAGGGCGTGCGCATCCAGCCGCGCCCGACCCAGGCCGACGATGGCGCCTTCGGCGTCAACCTCTACCGCGCCAATGTCGTGCCTTGCGTGTTCAAGCCGCGCGAACGCGTGGCCCACGCACCGGTACAACTGATCGTGGCCACGCGCGACCACTTCGTCAGCCCAGCGCTGAGCGACGGCCTCGGGCGCTGGGTGCCCGAGCTCACCCGGCTGGACATCGACGCGGGGCACTGGGTCACGGTACAGCAGCCGGAGCGCTTCGCCCAAGCCGTGCTGGGCTTCATTGACCAGCAGACCGCGCTGCGCGATGCCATGCCGCAAGGTGGCCATTCCGCCGCTGCGTGAAAGCACGGACGCAATTTCCTTGCACCCCGTCAGGGCATGCCGACCTCGCGGAGAATCCGGCCACCCCCCTGACGACACACCGCGAGGAGTTCCCCGATGAAGCTCTACCTGAAACCTGGCGCCTGCTCCCTGTCTCCCCACATCGTGCTGCAAGAGCTCGGCTTGGCGCATGAAACCGAGGTGGTCGACCTGGCCAAGAAGGTCACGGCCAGCGGCGCCAACTTCCTCGACATCAACCCCAAGGGTTATGTGCCCGCCCTGGTGCTCGACGACGGCGCCCTGATCACCGAAGGCCCGGCCATCGTGCAGTACCTGGCAGACCTGCGCCCCGAGGCCAAACTCGCGCCTGCCAACGGCACGCTGGCACGCTACCAGTTGCAGAGCTGGCTGACCTACATCGGCACCGAGCTGCACAAGAACTTCTCGCCCTTTTTCAACCCGGCCGCCACCGCTGAGATGAAGGATCTGGCCCGCGCCAACCTGCAGCGCCGTTACGCGCTGGTGGAGTCCGAGCTCAGCAGCAAGGCCTTCCTGATGGGCGGCGATTTCACCGTGGCCGATGCCTACCTGTTCACCGTGACCAGCTGGGCCAAGTTCATCAAGTTCGACCTCAGCGCATTCCCCCAACTGGTGGCCTTCCAGACGCGCGTGGCGGCTCGCCCGGCGGTGCAGCGTGCGCTGAAGGCCGAAGGCCTGATCTGAGCGCACGGGCGGGCGGGAACACCCCGGGCGGGCCCGCCTTCCTATAATCTGTGGATTCCCTGTTTTGCAGGCCAATGCCCTGGCGGTGTTGGCCTGCGCCCGTCTTTGCGGTGACCCCCTTCGTCGTCCTATGAGCGCCCCTACCGATTCCCAGACCTACGACCCGCGTGCCGTCGAAGCCCGCGCCCAGACCCACTGGTCGCAGCCGCACTGGAATGGCCACGACGCCTACCGCGTCAGCGAGACGCCGGGCAAGCCGGCCTTCTACGCCTGCTCGATGCTGCCCTACCCCTCGGGCAAGCTGCACATGGGCCACGTGCGCAACTACACGATCAACGACATGCTCACGCGCTACCTGCGCATGAACGGTCACAACGTGCTGATGCCCATGGGCTGGGACGCCTTCGGCCTGCCCGCCGAGAACGCCGCGCTCAAAAACAAGGTGCCGCCCGCTGGCTGGACCTACGACAACATCGCCTACATGAAGAAGCAGATGAAGGCGATGGGGCTGGCGATCGACTGGTCGCGCGAGATCGCCACCTGCCAGCCCGAGTACTACAAGTGGAACCAGTGGCTGTTCATCAAGATGCTGGAAGCCGGCATCTGCGAACGCCGCACGCAAACGGTGAACTGGGATCCGGTCGACCAGACCGTGCTGGCCAACGAGCAGGTGATCGACGGCCGCGGCTGGCGTTCGGGCGCGCTGGTGGAAAAGCGCGAGATCCCCGGCTACTACCTCAACATCACCAAGTACGCCGACGAGCTCCTGAGCGCGGTGGCCAACCCCGAGGACAAGAACTACCTGTCCGGCTGGCCCGAGCGCGTGCGCCTGATGCAGGAGAACTGGATCGGCAAGAGCGAGGGTGTGCGCTTTGCGTTCTCGCACGACATCGCAGGCAGCGATGGCGCCAAGATCAACAACGGTCAGCTGTGGGTCTTCACCACGCGCGCCGACACCATCATGGGCGTGACCTTCTGCGCCGTGGCAGCCGAGCACCCGCTGGCGCTGCACGCGGCCGCAACGAGGCCCGAGGTACAGGCCTTCATCGACGAGTGCAAGACCGGCGGCACCACCGAAGCCGAACTGGCCACCCAAGAGAAGAAGGGCGTGCCCACGGGCCTGTTCGTCACGCACCCGATCACGGGTGAGAAGGTCGAAGTCTGGGTCGGCAACTACGTGCTGATGTCCTATGGCGACGGCGCCGTGATGGGCGTGCCCGCGCACGACGAGCGCGACTTCGCCTTTGCGAAGAAATACGGTATCGAGATCAAGCCAGTTATTTGGGCGGAGTCACGTACAAAACTGCACGCCGCGATGCTGGGGAACCTTGGCGAAAAGTCCGATGGAATGCACATCCCTGCCGATGGGAACAACACTTGGTTTGACCAAGATGCATGGTGGGATGAAAACGCTCATCACGGCATCTGCGTCAACAGCGGCCCGCTTAATGGCCTGGGCCACAAGGATGCCGTCAACAAGGTCGCCGAGATCCTGATCGCCAAGGGCATCGGCGAGAAAAAAACCACCTGGCGCCTGCGCGACTGGGGCATCAGCCGCCAGCGCTACTGGGGCACGCCCATCCCCATCATCCACTGCGCCGACTGCGGCCCGTTGCCGGTGCCCGAGAAGGACCTGCCCGTGCGCCTGCCCGAAGACGTGGTGCCGGACGGCAGCGGCAACCCGCTCAAATCCCGCCCGGACTTCCTCAACGTCGGCTGCCCCAAGTGCGGCAAGCCCGCCCAGCGCGAAACCGACACGATGGACACCTTCGTGGATTCGAGCTGGTACTTCCTGCGCTACACCTGTGCCGACAACCACGGCGCCATGGTCGACGAACGCACCAACTACTGGATGGCTGGCGGCAAAGCCTCCGGCCCGGGCGGCATGGACCAGTACATCGGTGGCATCGAACACGCCATCCTGCACCTGCTGTATGCGCGCTTTTGGACCAAGGTCATGCGTGACCTGGGCCTGGTCAAGGTCGACGAGCCCTTCAAGAAGCTGCTCACCCAAGGCATGGTGCTCAACCACATCTACAGCCGTCGCACGGCCAAGGGTGGCAAGGAGTACTTCTGGCCGCACGATGTCGAGCACGTGCAAGATGCTGCCGGCAAGGTCATCGGCGCCAAACTGGTCAACGAAGTCGACAGCGCCGATGGCAAGCTGCCGGTGGGCACCGCCATCGACTACGAAGGCGTGGGCACCATGTCGAAGTCGAAGAACAACGGCATCGACCCGCAGGAGCTGATCGACACCTTCGGCGCCGACACGGCCCGCCTGTTCACCATGTTCGCCTCGCCGCCCGAGCAGACGCTGGAGTGGAACGACGCGGGCGTGGAAGGCGCACACCGCTTTGTGAAGCGCGTGTGGAACTTCGGTGCGCGCAACGCGGACACCCTGAAGGACGCGGGCGCCGTGGTGCAGGGCGAACTCAGCACCGAGGCCAAGGCCCTGCGCCGCGAGGTCTTCGTCATCCTCAAGCAAATCAGCTACGACTACGAGCGCATGCAGTACAACACCGTGGCGTCTGGCGCCATGAAGCTGCTCAATGCGCTGGAAGCCCACAAAGGCAGCTCGTCACAAGATGCCGCGGTTCTGCGCGAGGGGTTTGGCGTGCTGCTGCGCGGCCTCTACCCCGCCTGCCCGCACCTCACCCACGTGCTGTGGGAAGACCTGGGCTACGCAGCCCGCGACGGCGGCGACCTGCTCGACGCCCCCTGGCCGACGGTGGTCGAAGAGGCCTTGGTGCAAGACGAGATCGAGCTGGTGCTGCAGGTCAACGGCAAGCTGCGCGGTTCGATCAAGGTCGCGCCGAGTGCCGACAAGGCCGCCATCGAGGCAGCAGCCCTGGCCAGCGAAGAGTTCGCCAAGTTCGCCGAGGGCAAGGCGCCCAAGAAGGTCGTCGTCGTGCCGGGCCGCCTGGTCAACATCGTCGTCTGAGCCCCCTTGCCACCCGGTGATAAGGTCACGCCCATGCAACGTCGTCACTTCCTGAGCCTGCTGGGCGCGCCCGCTGGCGCCGCAGCCCTCGCCTCCTTGCAAGGCTGCGGCTTCGAGCTGCGTCAGGGCTATGCCATGGCCTTTCGCACCCTGCAGCTCACTGGCTTCACGGCCAACTCGCCGCTGGCCACGGAGCTGGCGCGCGCACTGGAAGCCAGCGGCGTGACGGTGACCGAAAGCACGCTGCAAGCCGTGCGGGCGGCCTCCTCCGCCATGGTGCCGCCCAGCCACATCGAGTTCAATGCCTTGCTCGACAAGCGCGAAACGCTGGTGGCGGCCAAAACCGCGTTCGGCCAGGTGCGGACCATCACTGCGCGCACCACGCTGCGCTTCCAGGTCAAGCGCTCGGACGGCAGCATCCTGATCCCGCCGTCCGACGTGGTGCTGGCACGCGACCTCAGCTACAACGAGCGCGACGCCCTGGCCAAGCAGGACGAGTCCGCCGCGCTCAACCGCGCGCTGCAAAGCGACATCGTCGGCCAGGTGATGCGCCGGCTCGCGGCCATCCGCCCCGACCAGCTCGTGGCCCCCGCCGAGCCCGAATTGCCGCGCTCATCGGTGAGCGCAGCCTCGGCCGCCGCACGCTGAGTGCACCGCGCCGACCGCTCCGTGCCACCCGCACACCGGCACCGCCATGCAAGTCCGCGCTGAACAGCTGCCTGGCCAGCTCGCCAAGGGCGGGCTCAAACCCATCTACACGGTGCATGGCGACGAGGCGCTGCTGGCGCAAGAGGCGGGTGACGCCATCCGCCAGGCCGCGCGTGCGGCCGGCCACACCGAGCGCCAGGTGCACACCGTCGCAGGCGCGCACTTCGACTGGTCCAGCCTGCTGGGCGCCGCCAGCGAGATGTCCCTGTTCGGCGACAAGCAGCTCATCGAAATCCGCATTCCATCGGGCAAGCCGGGCAAGGACGGCTCGCAGGCCCTGCAACGTTACTGCGAGCAGGCCGCTGGCAACGACGGCATCGTCACGCTGATCACGCTGCCGCGTCTGGACAAGACCCAGCTGAGCAGCGCCTGGTTCACCGCGCTGGACGGGCTGGGCACTTCCGTGCGTTGCGACCCCATCGAGCGCCAGGCGCTGCCGCTGTGGATCGCGCAGCGCCTCAAGGCCCAAGGCCAGGAGGTCGAACCCGGAGAGGCAGGCCAGCGCACCCTGGCCTTCTTCGCCGACCGGGTGGAAGGCAACCTGCTGGCCGCGCACCAGGAAATCGTCAAGCTGGGGCTGCTGCATCCGCCGGGCGTGCTGACCCAGGCCCACATCGAAGAGGCCGTGGTCGACGTGGCCCGCTTCAACGTCTTCAAGCTCAGTGAAGCGCTGCTGTCGGGCAATGTGGCCCGCGCGCTGCGCATGATCGACGGCCTGGAAGCGGAAGGCGAGGCCGCCGTGCTGGTGCACTGGGCGCTGGCCGACGACATCCAGGGCCTGTGGCGCGCCCGGCAGGCGCTTGACGGCGGCAAGCCGCTGCCCATGGTGCTGCGCGAGCAGCGCGTCTGGGGCCCCAAGGAGCGCCTGTACGAGCGCTTGCTGCCCCGCCTGAAGGCCGCACCGCTGGCCCGCCTGGTGGCCTCGGCGAGCACGGTGGACGGCATCGTCAAGGGTCTGCCCCACCCGCAGTGGCCCAGCGACCCCTGGGATGCGCTGCGGCGCCTCGCCACGCAGTTGTGCGAACAGGCCACCCCCTGATCGCGGTGCCTGCTCCGCTGGAAAGCCCGCAGGCGGGCAATCGCCCCCCTGGCTATAGTCCACGCACAGTCAAGCGAGATCCGTTTGACGCGATGCAGCATGACGCTGCCGGGATCCCGTTGTGAGTACCGCCAACCCCGCACCCCACCTCATCCCCCTGAACCGCTCGGAGCACATGTACTGGGCGGGCGAGGGCTACCTCGGCCCCATCAACCAGCCCTACATTTTGCGTTTCGACCACGCGGTCGACGAGGCGCTGGTGCGGCAAACGCTGCGCGAGCTCACCAGCGCCTTCCCGCGCATGCGCAGCGCCATCGTGCCCACGGCGTGGACGTACAAGATGCGCATCCTGGCCGACGACCGCGGCGTCGACCAGCTCTTCGACGACTGCTACCGCGTGGAGGCCGGCATCGACCCCGCCTCGCGCGATGCCCTCGAGGCCTTCCACTGCCGCTTCATGAACGAGCCGATCTCGCTGGAGCGCGGCCTGCCCTGGCGCGCACGCTTCTTCCCGCACCCCACGCAACCTGCGCTGATGTTCTCGGTGCACCACATCATCGGCGATGGCCGGTCGATGGTGCAGATGCTGTGCGCCATCCTCGGTCGCCTCAATGGCCAGCCGATCGCGCCCTGCAAGCTCGAATCGCCCTCGATGATCCCGGCCGTGACGCCGCCAAAGTGGTGGCAATGGCCGGGCAGCATCGCCCGCTGGTGGCGCGACACGAGGGCCGAGAAGAAAGCCGCCCAGGGCGAACGCGTGATCATGCTGGAGCAAGGCGGCTCGGACCGCTACACCATCAGCACCGTGCGCTACCACGAGCTGCCCTGCCCGGCCGACACCATGCGCGCACTGGCCAAGGCCCACGGCACCACGGTCAACACCCTGCTGATGGCGCTGGTGGCCAACACCTTCCTGGAAATCGGCCACCGGGATGGCCCCGATCAGCCGGGCGGCCCGACCTCGGTGGCGGCGCTGCGCACCTCGGTGGACCTGCGCCGCTACTTCCCCGACGGCAAGGGCCCCGAGTTCGGCAACTTCGTCTCGGTGTTCACCGTGCGCGCCCGCCGGCAAGCCACCCTGGCCGCGCAGATCGCCTCGTTGGAGGCGCAGGCCAAGGCCGCCATGGCGCGCTTCGAGCGCCGCGACTTCGCCCTGCCCCTGAGCTTCTACGAGATCCTGCCCTGGGTGGGCCGCACGCTGTACAGCCACCTCATCGTGCAAAGCCGCGCCAAGCGCAGCCTGCCCGAGCTGTCCTGCCACCTCAGCAGCCTGGGCAGCGCCGAGTTCATCAACCCCAAGGGCGCCACCGTGCGTCTGGCCGAGCTCTGGCCAGCCACCATCAGCACGGCCTTCCTGTTGGGCGCGCTCAGCCTCAACGGCCGGCAGTTCTTCACCGTCATCCACCAGAACGACGAGATCCCCGCCAGCGCCGTGGACCGATTCCTCGACACCCTGGACGCCCAGATGCGCGCCCTGATGGCACAGACCCCCACCGCGACCGCCGCGGCCACGCCATCGACGTCGGTGACCAGCCCGGCCCCGCGTGACAAGGTGCACGCCAGCGCCTGAAACCTGGCCCAGCCTGCTGGCGCGCAGGTCAAGGGCCCTTCATGTTGCGGCGCACAAGCCGATAGGAACGGTGTCAGCAGTCAGGACACCCCCCTCTCGCCGCCATGCCCCGCACCCAACACCGCCCTCACCCGGTCGGCGCGCCCATCCCGCCGAGGCATGCAGTGCCATGCCGCGAAGACGCACTGCGCACCGCCGCCCAGGGCGCGACGACAGACGCGACCAGCGCCCCGGCCACACCGCCACACGATGCCCCTCGCCCTGCCCCCACGGCGCATGACGACTGGTTGCGATGCGCCATGGCACATTGGCTGGAAGACGATGCACCCGCGGCGTTCGCGCGGATGGGGGATGGTCACTGAGGCAGTGCCCACGGATACTGCGAGGCTGCCGTCCGCTCCCCGCCATGCCGTCTGCCTTCTTCCAAACACGCCGCCTGCAGACACGCATCCTCGCCGTCTACCTCGGCCTGTTGCTGGTGGTGCAGGGCACGACCTACTGGGTCATCCACAAGGCCATCGACCGCAACGCGCGCCAGTCCGTGGCCGAGTCCTTGCACAGTGGCGAGGCCCTGCTGCTGCGCCTGCTCCACCAGCAGCAAAGCGCGCTGCAGCAAGCCACCCGGGCCCTCGCCGAAGACGCCAGCCTGCAGACTGCGCTGCAGCACACCGATGCCGACGGCATGGACCGCGCCCTGCGCAGCCACCGCGAGGCCGTGCGCGCCAGCGTGACCCTGCTCGCCACGCCCAGCCTGGCCCTGTTGGCCCAGACCGAAGACAGCCAAGACAGCCCGGGCACCGCCCAGGCCATGGCCGCCTTGCTGCCGCAACTGTTGGCGCTCCCCACGCCGGGCAGCACGCCCGAAGCGCTGGCGCGCCCGTTGCCAACGCTGCGCGTGGTGCACCTGGGCGGCCAGCTCTACCAGATCGCTGCCGCCGCCATCCCCGCACCCGGCCCCGCCGCCTGGGTGCTCATGGCCAGCCGCATCGACAGCCGGCTGCTGCAGGAACTGCACAGCCTCTCGGGCCTGGACGTGGCCCTGCTCACCCCGGCTGACACCGGCAGCCGCTGGCAGGTGCTGGATGCCACCCTGCCCGCCGACAGCTGGCCGCGGATGGCCCAGGCCTGGGAAAACGGCCCGCGACGCGGCACCCTGTCGCAACCCACCTTCCACGTCGCCGAAGACGAGTTCAGCGCGCGCGCACTCGCCCTGCCCGATGTGCAAGGCCGCGACGTGCTGCGCGCGGTGCTGATGCGGTCGGTCGACCAGGCCATCGCGCCCTACCGCGAGCTCAAGCTGACGCTGCTGGGTTTGTCTGCCCTGGGCGTGCTGGCATTCGGCCTGGTGGGCATGTTCGGTGCGCGCCGCATCACGGCGCCGCTGCGCGAGCTCTCCAGCTCGGCGCGTCAACTGGGCCGCGGCCAGTACGACTCCGAGGTCTCCAGCGACTTCGACGGTGAAATCGGCGAGCTGGCGCAATCCTTCGAGACCATGCGCCAGACCATCCAGGCCCGCGAAGGCGAGTTGCGCCGCCTGACCTGGCAGGACCCGCTGACCGGCTTGCCCAACCTGGAGCAGTTCCGCCGCGACCTGCGCCAGGCCGTGGGACGCGCCAGCCAGCACGGCGTGCCCTGCGCCGTGCTGCTGCTCGACATGGACCGCTTCAAGCAGGTCAATGACCAGCTCGGCCACCGCTTCGGCGACCGCCTGCTGCGTGCCGTGGCCCAGCGCCTGCACGAGGGCCTGCACGACGGCACGCGGGGCGGCCACCATCCCGTGCTGGCCCGCCTGAGCGGCGACGAGTTCGGCATCCTCCTGCCCGGTGCCGACGCGGCGGCGGCGTGGCCCGTGGCCCAGCGCATCCTGGCCGACTTCGAGCGCCCGCTGGTCCTCGACGGCCACACGGTGGACCTCGGCGCCGGCATCGGCATCGCCGCCAGCCCCGCGCACGGCCTCGACGCCGACACCGTGCTCAGCCGGGCCGAGCTCGCCATGAACGCCGCCAAGCAACAGCAGGCTGGCGCCGTGAGCTACCACGCGGGCCTGGCCTCCGGCCCTTCCACCTCGCTGACCTTGCTGGGCGAGCTGCGCACCGCCGTCGACGACAGCCAGCTGCGCCTGTTCCTGCAACCCAAGGTGACGCTGGCCACCGGCCAGGTCGTCGGCGCCGAAGCCCTGGTGCGCTGGCAGCACCCCGAGCGCGGCGTGCTCTCGCCCGTGGGCTTCGTGCCCTTCGCCGAACAAACCGGCTTCGTGCGCCTGCTCACGCGCTGGATGATCGACGAGGTGGCGCGCACCGCCCAAGCCCTGTCACAGCAAGGCCTCGCCATGAAACTGGCCGTCAACCTCTCCACCCGAGACCTGCTCGACCCCGACCTGCCCCTGCGCCTGGCCGATGCCATCGCGCGCCACGAACTCGCACCTGACAGCCTGGTCCTGGAGATCACGGAAAGCGCCATCATGGACGACCCGGACCGCGCCCTGCACACGCTGCAACACCTGCGCGCCATGGGCGTGCGCCTGTCCATCGACGACTTCGGCACCGGCTACTCCTCGCTCAGCTACCTCAAAAGCCTGCCCGTGCAGGAGCTGAAGATGGACCGCTCCTTCGTGATGTCCATGGCCGCCGACGAGCACGACGCCAAGATCGTGCAGTCCACCGTCGAGCTGGCGCACAGCCTGGGTCTGTCGGTCGTGGCCGAGGGCGTGGAAAACCGCGCCACCTGGGAGATGCTGCAACTGCTGGGCTGCGACGAGGCCCAAGGCCACCTGATCGCCAAGCCCATGCCCGCCGGCCAGTTCGCGGCCTGGGTGGCGGCGTGGCACCCCCCGCACCCCCCGCAACCGCCGCAGCCCCCTCAACCGGCCAGCTTCGCTGCCAATTCGGCGTAAGCCCGGGCCTGGTCGGCCGGCAGGTGGCCCGGCGCGGCCCGCGACAGCGCCTGCAACTGCACCTCCACCAGGCGCTGCGCATCGCCCAGGCGCGGCAGCACAGGGCCGGCAAACAGCACGCGCCCGCGGTGGGCCAGCATCAGCGTGGGGAAGGTTTCGACGTCGATGTCGCCGGCCAACTCGGCCTCCTCTTCGATGTCGAGCCAGCGGTACCGGTGCCCGGGCAGCGCGCTCTGCAAGGCCGCGAACGTGGCCTCGTAGTCACGGCACGTGCCACACCAGGCCGCACACAGGCAGACGATGTCGAGCACGGGCGCGGGTGGCGCGTCGGAGGGCGGCTGGGCGGTGTCGGCGGTGTCCGGCATCCCGACATTTTGCGCGAAACGCGGCGGCCACCGGGCGCCTGCCCCAGTGCGTCCAGCGCGTCACCATTGGTTACGGCTGCAGGGTCACCGTTGCCACGCCGGCACCGCTGTGCCAGTATCCTTTGACGACGACAACCCATCCGAAGGAAGTACCCATGCGCCTGACCCGCCAAGCCACCATCTGGTTGACCGCCATCGCCCTGAGCCACACCGCCGGCCTGCAAGCCGCCCACGCCGGCATGGTCGCCACCGACGCCGTCGCTGCCCAGGCCCTGGTGTCCGAAGCCCAGGCCCAAGCCCGCGCCGATGCCTCCGTGAGCCGCGCCTCGGTGCTGGCCACCCTCAACCGTGCCGACGTGGCCGATGCCCTGCGCGCCAAGGGCGTGGACATGGACGCCGCTCGTGCCCGCGTGGACGCCCTCTCCGACACCGAAGTCATCGCCCTCTCCAAGCAAATCGACCAGGCCCCCGCCGGTGCCTCCGACTTCATCGGCGTGGTCGTGTTCATCTTCCTGCTGCTGCTCCTGACCGACATCCTGGGCTTCACCAAGGTCTTCCCCTTCACCCGCTCCATCCGCTGAACGGGCATGGCCAGCCAGCGCCGACGCCGGCTGGCCCGCACCGCCTCCCGGACGCTCGCGGCGGTGTGGGTGGCTGCCAGCTTGGGCACGGGCCTGAGCGGCTGCGCCACCTGGCTGGACGCTGGCACGGCGCAAACCCAGCAACTGCTGGCCGCACCACCGGCCAACCTGCCCCGGCGGGCACTGCTGGACGCAACCCCCTTCCACCCGCAAACCGCGCTGCAATGCGGCCCCGCCGCCCTGGCCACCTTGCTGGGCGCCGCAGGGCGCCCCGTGACGCCCGAGGCGCTCACGCCCGAAGTGTTCCTGCCCGGCCGCGGCGGCAGCCTGCAAATCGAAATGCTGGGCGCCACACGGCGCCACGACGCCGTCAGCACCGTGCTGCCGCCACGCCTCGATGCCCTTTTGCAGGAAGTGGCGGCAGGTCACCCCGTCGGGGTGATGCTGAACCTCGGCCTGTCGGTGGCGCCGCTGTGGCACTTCGCGGTGGTCGTGGGCTTCGACCTCGACCGCCAAGAGGTGCTGCTGCGCTCCGGCGAGACGCGCGAGTTGCACCTCCCGCTGCGCACCTTCGAGCGCACCTGGGCGCGCGCCCAGCACTGGGCTTTCGTCGCCTTGCCGCCCGAGGCCGTGCCCGCCACGGCCACCCTGGCCGCGGTGCGCGACGGCCGCATCGGCTTCGAACGCGCAGCGCCCCCCGCCCGCGCTGTGGTGGCCTGGCAAAGCGCCTGGGCGCGCTGGCCCGGCGACGTCGTCATCGGCATGGGCTTGGGCAACAGCCAGGTGGCGGCCGGTGACACCCCTGCGGCCCTGCGCACCTTCGCGCAGTTGGCCGAGGCCACAGACAGCGCCGCCGCCTGGAACAACCTGGCCAGCCTGCGCCTGCAAACCGGCGACCTGCCCGGCGCGCGCCATGCGGCGCAGCAGGCCGTGCGGCGCGCCAGCACCACCGAGCCCGCCATGCTTCCAGCGGCGCAAGCCACGCAAGCCGAAGTGGCGGCCGCCGGCGCCCGCTGAGGGCCCAGGGTGGCGCACAATAACGCCCCGACAGCGCCGCTCGGCGCGACAAACGCCAACAGGAGCACGCCATGCCGGTGATCGTGGTCGCCAATCCCAAGGGCGGTGTGGGCAAGTCCACGCTGTCCAGCAACATCGCCGGGTACTTCGCCCGCCAAAGCCATGCCGTCATGCTGGGCGATGTGGACCGCCAGCAGTCCTCGCGCCTGTGGCTGCAGCTGCGCGATGCCAGCCTGCCCCGCATCCAGAGCTGGGACATCACCGAAGACCAGATCGCCCGCCCGCCCAAGGGCACCACACACGTCGTGCTGGACACGCCCGCGGGCCTGCACGGCAAAGGCCTGGACGCGGTGATGAAGCTGGCCGACAAGGTCATCGTGCCACTGCAAGCCAGCGTGTTTGACATCTACGCCACGCAGGATTTCATCCGATCACTGGCCAAGAAAAAGCGCAGCGAAGGCACGCAACTGGCCGTGGTCGGCAACCGCATCAAGGACCACACCAAGGCCACCGAGCACCTCAAGGAGTTCCTGCAGACGCTGGACATCCCGCTGCTCACGCTGCTGCGCGACACCCAGAACTACGCCCACCTCGCCGCCCACGGCCTGAGCCTGTGGGACGTGCCCGCCAACCGCGTCGAGAAAGACCTCGGCCAGTGGCAGCCGGTGCTGGACTGGTTGAACGCCTGACCCGACGACGACCCGCAGTGCAGCTGCCCAGGGCCGGGCCAAGGGCTCACAAATGCTTGCACTTTGATGCCCTTGGGAGCACACCCATGCGGGGGAGCCGTGTGCCCAGTGGCCGCGTTTTGCGCTAATTTTCAGGGTTCTACGACCGGTGGCGCCTGACCCCGGCCGAGCACACAACCTGGGACGGACGCATGACCGATCTATCCGGCATCCAGCACGCGCTGGACGATGCCCTGCACAGCTTTGCCGATGCGGCCGGCCCATGGCTGGGCGGCATCGGTCAGCACACCCGCCTGCTGCGCCTGCACACGGCGTGGGGCCCCAATGCCTTGCTGGCCGAGCGCGCCACCATCCACGAAGGCATGGCGCCCAGCATGGCACCCCATCTGCAGGCCGCCTGCCACATCGAGGTGCTGGCCCTGAGCACTCGCACCGACCTCGACCCCGAAGCCCTGCTCGGCCAGGCCGCCTTGCTGGAGCTGCAAACCACCTCGCACTGGCGCCCCTTCCACGGCCACGTCAGCCACGTCGCCTGCCTGGGCGCCGACGGCGGCTTCACGCGCTGGCGCCTGCACATCGACCCTTGGCTGCACTGGCTCAGCCACCGCAGCGACGCCTGGGTCTTCCAGGACATGGACGTGCTCGACATCACCGAAGCCGTGTTTGCGGACTACCTCGCCCAAGGCGCGCTGCAGCCGGCCTGGCGCATCGATGTGGCGGACCGCAGCGCCCTGCCGCGGCGGTCCCTGTGCACCCAGTTCCACGAAACCGACCTCGCCTTTCTTTCGCGCCTCTGGGCCGAGGAGGGCCTGTTTGCCTGGTTCGAGCACAGCGCCGATGCAGCCGGCGAAGGTCGCCACACCCTCGTCATCGCCGACCACGCGCAAGCCTTCACGCCCAATGCCCAGCCGCGGGTGCGCTACACCCAGGCAGGTGCCACGCTCAAGGAAGACAGCCTCATGCACTGGGGCGGCGTTCGGCGCCTCGGGCCCACCGCGCTGCACACCGCCAGCTGGGATCACCGCCAGGTGCGCAACCACGGCGCCAGCGGCGAAGTGAGCGGCGCACATGGCCAGGCACTCCCTCTCGCCATCACGGACCAGCCCGGCGCCTACGCCCACGCCTCACCGGCACACGCGCAACGCCGCGCCCGCATCCAACTCGAGGCGCTGGAGGCGGAACGCAAGCAGTTTGAGGGCGCAGGCACCGTGCGCACCCTGGCGCCCGGCACCACCTTCTCGCTGTGCGACCACCCCGATCACAGCGGCCTCGGTGGTCAGGATGAGTTCACGGTGCTGCGCGTCACCCACAGGGCACGCAACAACCTCGCGGCGGACGCTTCCGCCTCGCCCGCCATGGCGGCCGCCCTCGCCGCCCAGGCGACCCGCCCTGGGCGGCTCGCCAACGACAGCGACGAACCGCTGTACCAAAGTCAAGTGGTGGCGCAACGCAGCCATGTGCCCGTGCGCTTGCGCCACGCGCCCGCCAAGCCAAGCGTTCAGGGCAGCCAGACGGCCATCGTTGTGGGCCTGAGCGGGAGCCCCGTCCACACCGACCGCGACGGCCGCATCAAGGTGCAATTCCATTGGCAGCGCGGCAGCCAGGGCAGCCACCGCCTCGACCATCCCACCCCCACAGACGACCGCTGCAACGCGCCGGCGTCCGAAGCCTCGGGCACCTGGGTCCGCGTGGCCCAGGCCTGGGCGGGCGCGAACTGGGGTGGCGTGTTCATCCCTCGGCTCGGCCAGGAGGTGGTCGTCACCTTCCTCGATGGCGACATCGACCGCCCCGTGGTGCTGGGTGCCGTCTACAACGGCCAGGGCCAGCCCGACGCGCAGGCCAATGGCGTGGCGGCCGGCGCAGCCACGGCCACGGGCAACGCCCCGGCGTGGTTCCCCGGCACGGCCCGCCAAGGCGAGTTGCCAGGCCATGCCCACGCCGCCACGCTGAGCGGCCTGCGCACCCAGAGCCTGGACGCATCCCAATCGGGCGGCGGCGCACACAACCAGCTGGTGATGGACGACACCGCCGCCCAAGGCCGCGTGATGCTGCACACCACCCAGGCCCAAAGTTGGCTGCAAATGGGCCACCTGCTGCAACAAAGCGGCAACCAGCGCCTGGCCCCGCGAGGCCATGGCCTCGAACTACACACCCAGGCCCAAGCCGCCCTGCGCGCCGGCAGCGGCCTGCACTTGAGCACCCACGCCCGCCCGGGCGGCACCACCGCCCAGGCCCAACCCACCGACACCCGCGAAGCCCGCGCACAGCTGCAAGCCCATGCCGAGCTGATGCAGGCCCTGCACAGCAACGCCCAAACCCACCGCGCCCAGCTGCCGAGCGAAGTCGCACCGCCGCAGTTGCCCGTGCAACAAGCCCTGCAGGCCACGCTGGCCAGCCTTGGTGCCACGGCCAGCTCAGACCATGGAAGCATCCCCACCACCGGCCGTCCCGACATCGTGCTCAGCGCCGCCGCGGACGTCCACAGCGCCACGCCCGCCCACACCGTGATCGCCGCCGGCCAGCACCTCACCGCCACCACCGAGCAAGACACCCAACTGCTCGCCCAGCGCCACCAGGCCTGGGCCGTCAAAGGCGGCATCGGCCTGTTCGCACGCGGCGAGGCCACCGACCAACACCACCCCGTGCAAGACACCGGCATCCGCCTGCACGCCGCCAGTGGAGTTGCCCCTACAGTCCCGGACACGGACTCCCGCTTAGTTTGATGGTTGCGAATGCCTCTCGGCATGGCGCCTGAACATTCTCGGCGATTTCATCCTGAGCGCCGAATGGGGATGCACCTCGT